>Ga0213833_1000266_pt1 | contig 69172 bp, 56 predicted proteins | sample SWATP21_FD_160575 | JGI IMG/M metagenome (GOLD analysis project Ga0213833, IMG submission 160575) | Coastal seawater microbial communities from Marineland, Florida, United States - SWA TP2 #1 | ecosystem: Environmental > Aquatic > Marine > Coastal | place: USA: Florida | collected 2016-08-14
CACTCAGATCTTTCTTCGGGTGGAGTGTAACGGCCAGGGGTGGGGGCCCTTGGCCAATGTCGAACGCTCGGCCGACTGGCCACCCACCCAACGGAGTCCCCCAATGTCCGGAATCGCCCTCTTCGCCGTTGCTCTCTTCGCCACCGACGCCAGCGCCGCTCGCCAGGCCGACCTCGAGACCACCCTGTCGCTGCCCGTCTTCGACGTCGAGCAGAGCGACACCGTCGAGGTCACGGTGGAGAACATCGGCCGTCGAACTGCCCAGAACGTGGTCATCGACGTGGCCCTGCCCGAGACCAACACAAGCCCCACCGTGCACGTGATGGGCGACCTCGACAACATCGACAGCGCGTGCACGCAGGTCGACACCATGCTCACCTGCTCGGTGGGCAAGATCCGCCGCAACCGGTCGACCACCATCTCATTCGACTTCGCGCCGCCCCAGTCGGCCGGCAGCCTCGACTTCGACGCCGAGGCGGGCACCACGTCCACCGACGCCGACAACAGCAACGACTTCGACACCGACACCGCCACGGTGCTCTACCCGGACCTCGCCATCACCTCGCAGGCGCTGATCATCAACCGGCACTGCACCGGCACCGGCCTCGAAGCCTTCTACGAGTGCGAGCTGTACCCGAGCTCCATCTCCAGCCACGAGATCATCCTCGAGACCGACGGCTCCATCACCTTCAGCGTGGCCGGCTACACCGGCGCCTGGGGCCAGGACAGCGACGACCACCTGTGGTTCGAGTACTACTACGGCAGCCTCACGCGCGTGGAGTTCGAAGGCAACGCGGTCGACGGCAGCTGCTTCGAGGGCCTCTCGGTCTTCCCGGGCACCGGCTACGTGGCGCCCTACGAAGTCTGCATCAAGTGACGAGTCGACCGATGGGCGGGGCCTCGAGAGGGGTCGCGCTCAGTCCGTCTTGTGTGTGCAGAGAGCGTGGCTGTTGCGTTGCGGCGGGCTGAACGTGCTGCACCCCATGCCGTACGGTTCCCGTATCCTCGAGAGTTCCGGGCAGATGGGCACCACGCGGAAGGCGGTGTCGCGGCGGAGCACCAGCCAGTCGTCGGGATGTGTGGGTGGGACCGATGGGTTGGCTGTCGAGTCGAGCGGCGCGACGGCCATGTCGATGATGTGCATGCCGGCCTGGTCGAGGGAGTATACGACCTGGTCGATGGTCTGTGGGGGGATCCGCTGGTCGACGATGAGCAGGGTGTGCCCGATGACGCCGCGGTCGGGAAGGTTCATGCGGTCGCCCCAGGCTCCTTTCCGGTCGACGTGCTCGTAGGCGAGCTCGAAGAGGCCTCGGATGACACGGCCATGGACGGCCGACGCGGGCGCGTGTCCGCGTTCCAGCCGCAGGGCCAGGTGCTCGTGGAAGAGGATGCCGCTGGGATGAACCACCACCACGGCGACTCCCCGGAGGTCTTCCGGCGCTGAGGTGGAGGCCGCCAGGGGGTGGGGCGGCTCGAAGCACCAGGCGCCGTCGTTCTTGTTGGGGTGGCGCCGCCACAGTCCGGACACATCCCAGTCGTAGTCCGACAACACCACCGGGAGACCGCCCGTGGCCACGGGAAGCTGGATGGGCACCGAGAGACCGGGCTCCGAGTTGGGCGTGGGTGGCTTGGATGTGGGCACGACTGCGCCGCACAGCCCAAGCACGAGGCTGGTGCCCAAGACAAGGCGACGAACGGGGCGCATGTGGACTCCTGCTGCTGTGTCTACTCGGGGCACTGGTGTGCAACGTAGCGGTCGATGTTCTGGCACACAGAGGTGGTGGGCATTCCTGTGTCCAGGACCTGCGGACAGACGGTCACGACGTGGAGCGGGGTGTGGAAGTCGACGCGGTTGTTGGCAGCGGGTTGGGTTGACGAGACGACCATGTCGACGGTGACCATGCCGGCGCCTGTCATCGCATGCACAACGTGGTCGATGGTCTGGCGGGGGACCCGTGCGTCGACGATGAGGAGCGACGGATGCGTGAGCGGTGACCTCCGAGCGCTTCGCTCGCCCAGTGGCTGGTGTTGACTGACGAACTCGAAGGCGACTTCGTAGGTCTCATCGATGGTCTGAGCGGCTTGTGCCCCCGTCGGAATGTGGCCGTCCTCCAGTGGCTGGATGACGATGTCTCGCAGGTAGATGGCGTGGAGGTCCACCACGACCACACCAAGGTTGGGTGACTGGGCCGGGGACGTCGAGCGGTCGGGGAGCTCGGCGCTTGACTCCCAACACTGTGGGTGGTCGCGACTCGGCGAGGTGTCCTGCCAGGTTGCGTGCCGGGGCCACAGGTAGTCTGCGAGGGTGGCCACACGCGCGTTGTTCGCCGGGTGGAGCTGTTCGGGGACCGGGATGCCGCGGGGAGGCGAGGGGGTGGTGCCCAGAGGGGCCGGCGTGGTCGACGCCCACAGTCCCAGACCAACGCCCGCACCCAGCATTGCTCGACGTGCCCACCCCATGATGGTCCCCCTGTTCACTCCCGCCGATGGCGGTGTCCACCCAGACCGCACGTAGGCTCACGGGTTCCCGGAGCGACCGGTGCGCGACACTCCCGCCACACTGTCGCCGCCGACCGCTACACTCCATCCATGCGCTGGTGTCTTCCGTTGCTGGTGGGGTGTGCCGCCCCAAGCGAACGCCTCCCGAAGGCCGACGACTTCTCTGTGGCGGACGACTCGCCCGTCTCGACAGACTCCGGTGGCTCTACTGTCGACTCGGCGAGCGACTCTGCAGTGGACTCTGCAGTGGACTCTGCTGTGGACTCGGCCGAGGACACCGCCGACCCTCTGGATGCGGACGGGGACGGTGTGCAGGTGCCCGATGACTGCGATGACACCAACCCGGACGTACACCCCGACGCCACCGAGGTCTGCGACAACGGCCTGGACGACGACTGCGATGGGCAGACGTGTCGATGGGACGGGACCGGTGCGGTGGTGCGGACGGGGCGGGCGTCGGACAGCGCAGGCGCCGGGGTGGCTCTGGGGGATGTGACCGGAGATGGTGTGGTGGACGTGCTGGTGGGCGCTCCGGACGCTGCCGCGGGAGACCGGCCGGGCTCGGTGTGGCTGTGGCCCGGACCCCTGCCCGAGACCGATGGGCTGCTGGAGGACGGCGGCACGGCGCTCGGGTCAGATGCGGTCGCGGCCGGGGCAGGGCGGTTCGTGCGGGTGCCGGGCGACCTGAATGGGGATGGATACGCCGAGCTGGTGGTGGGAACGCACCACTTCCCAGACGTTGCCGCGGGACGGTTCGCAGTGTGGATGGGGCCGGTGGACGGTCCGGTCTCCGAGCCGGATGCGTGGCTGCCCGTGCCCGAAGACCTGGGCCTGCACCTGTTCGTGGCGACGGGGCCCACCGTTGGCGCCACTGCCACTCTCCTGGTGGGTGCCCCCCTCGAAGGTGGGGGTGTGGTGCGGGTGCTGGACGGCTCGCGGGCGGGGGAGTGGTCGCTCGACGATGCGCTGGTCACGTGGACTGCGGCAGGTGGTGCTGCGGGTCGGTCGGTGGCCGTGCCCGGAGACTGGGATGGGGACGGTGTAGACGACGTGGTCATCGGTGTTCCCGATGCGTCTCGGGTGGCGGTCTTCCGCGGGCCGGTGACCGATGCTGCGGTGGAAGATGCAGACCACTGGCTCGAGCCGGACGACGCACGGGCCACCTTCGGGACCGAAGTGATGGGGGCGGGCGATGTGGACGGCGATGGGCTGGCCGATGTGCTGGCGGCGGTGGCGGTGAACGAAGGCGATGCGGGGACGGTGGGGCTGTTCTGTGCCCTGGCGGAGTGCGCGCGCTTCGATGGTCAGGCGGCGGGCGACCAGCTCGGACACGCGCTGACCACGCTCGGGGATGCTGACCGAGATGGCCATGCGGATGTGGTTCTCGCGGCGCACGGCTCGGGCTCGGTGGGCGTGTGGTACGGGCCGCTGTCGGGAAGCCACGCGCTCGACACGGCGGATGCGTCGGCCAGCGTGGGCGGACAGGCGGGCTTCTCGATGGCTGCGGCAGACGGCTGGGTGGCGCTCGGTGCCCCCACAGCCGGGACATCCGATCCACCCGCGGGCGGGGTGGTGCTGGTCGGGCTTCCAGACTTCTGATGGCCCGGACGATTTCTGTCCGCCATTCGTCGACGGAAGAGGGATACCGGGCGCTGCACTTTCCAGCCCTCGGGGGACCGCGTGCTCCGCATCCTGCACACCAGCGACTGGCACCTCGGTCACAGCCTGCACGACCTTCCACGTGACGTGGAGCACCAGGCCTTTCTCGACTGGCTCCTGGCACAGCTCATCGAGCACGCGGTGGATGCCCTGCTCGTGGCCGGCGACATCTTCGACACCGCCAACCCGCCCTCGCGGGCCATGCGCATGTGGTTCGAATTCCTGCGGCGGGCGCGGGCTGCCCAGCCGGGCCTCGACATCGTGGTGGTGGGCGGAAACCACGACTCGCCCGCGCGTCTGGAAGCCGCCAACCCGGTGCTCGAGGAGCTCGGAATCCATGTGGTGGGTGTGCTGCCCCGACACACCGACCGCACCATCGATGTCGACCGGATGGTGGTCCCCCTGCACGATGCGTCGGGCGCGGTGGCCGCGTGGTGTGGTGCGGTGCCCTACTTGCGGTCCTCCGACCTTCCCTCGGGCGTGGAGCCTGGCCTGTTCGACGGTGGAGATGCCCTCGTGGCGGGTGTTCGGGCGGTCTACCAGCACGTGACCGAGGCCTTGCGCGCCCGTGCGACCAATGGTGAAGCGCTCGTGGCGATGGGACACGCCTACATGGTGGGCGGCATGCTGTCCGACCTCTCCGAGCGACGGGTGCTGGGCGGCAACCAACATGCCCTGCCGGTCGACATCTTCGACGGCGACTTCGGCTATGTGGCCCTCGGGCACCTGCACCGGGCCCAGAGGGTGGGGGGCCGGGAGGCTGTGCGGTACTCGGGGTCGCCCATCCCGCTGGCGCTCAACGAAGACGGCTACGCCCACCAGGTGGTGCTGGCCACGCTCGACGGCACCGGGCCTGCCTCTGTCGAGAAGCTCTTCGTCCCACGCCTCATCCAGGTGCTGCGGATTCCGGGTCGGGAGGGCGGACCCTGGGAGGCGGTGGCCGCAGCGCTCGCGGACCTGCCCGTGGCCACGCCCGACGACGACCCCTCACAGCGGCCGTACCTGGAGGTGCGGGTGCAGGTGGACGGCCCGCGGCCGGGGCTGCGGCGGGACGTGGATGCGCTGATTCGCGACAAGGCTGTGCGGCTCGTGAAGCTGCAGGCCATCCGCCAAGGGCACGGCCGGTCGCTGTCCGAGACCACCGATGGCCAGGAGCTCGCCGACCTGCGTGCCCATGAAGTGCTGATGAGAAAGTGGGAGCGCGACTACGGAAGCGCCCCCCCTGATGCGGTCCTGGAGTGTTTCCACGAGCTGGTCGACCAGGTGGGCCAGGCCGACGGAGGTGTGCGATGAGAATCCTGGCCATTCGCGGCGAGAACCTCGCGAGCCTCGACGGTTCGTTCACGGTCGACTTCACGGCCGAGCCCCTGGGCCGCTCCGGGCTCTTCGCCATCACGGGCCCCACCGGCGCCGGCAAGAGCACCCTGCTCGACGCCATCTGCTTGTGTCTGTACGACTCCACCCCGCGCATGGCCTCATCGGGAGGCGCGGTGGTGCGGCTGGAAGGGGCGGAAGACGCCACCGCCCTCAAAGCCACCGACCAACGCAATGTTCTGCGTCGAGGAACCGGGCACGGCTGGGCCGAGGTGGACTTCACCGGTCGGGATGGCCGGTCGTACACTGCGCGCTGGGAGGTTCGGCGTGCGCGGAAGTCGCCCACCGGGCGCATCCAGAACCAGGACTGGTCGCTGCGGCTGCGTCGGGCACCCGCCGACCAGGTGCTCGTGGCCGGGAAGAAGGCCGAGGTGGCGCAGGCCATCCGCCAGCAGGTGGGCCTCGACTTCGACCAGTTCCGGCGGTCGGTGCTGCTCGCGCAGGGCGACTTTGCGGCCTTCCTCAAGGCCTCCGAACACGAGCGGGCGCTGCTGCTGGAGCAGATGACCGGCTCGGAGATCTACACACGGCTGTCGCGGGCTGCCTACGACCAGTCGCGGGCGCTCCACAAGCAGCGGGCCACTCTGGAGGTCCAGCTCGGCGAGCACCAGACCCTCACCGACGACCAGCGTGCAGCGGCTGACGCAGCGCTCGTCGCGGCGGGGAAGGCTCGCCAGGAAGCTGCGGTGGCGGAGAAGAAGGCCGAGAGAGCGGTGGCCTGGCACACGGCGCAGGCGGCGCTCGACGCACAGCTCGACCAGGCGGAGAAGGCGCGCTCGAGTGCGGCCCAGGCGGTGGCGGCGTCGGCAGACCGGCGGGCGCGGCTCGAGCGCATGGAAGCGGCCTGGCCCCTGCGGGCGGTGGCGGCAGAGGTGCGGCGGGCAGCGCAGGCGGAGGGGGTCTCGGAACAGGCCCTCGTGGCGGCGCGGAAGCTGCGTGTGGCGGCAGAGGGGCGTCACACTGCGAACCGGGCGGCGGAAGCGCAGGCCAAGGCGGGGGTGCATGCGGCCTGGACGGGCCTGAACGTGCACTTGAACGCACGGCTGACACGGGCCCGTGCGGGGCGGGATGCTCTGCAGGCGTGGCTCTCGGACCGGCCGGGGGTGGTCCACCTCACGGCTTCGGACAACCTGGTGCGCCTGGTGGGGGAAGCGGACCGACCCGGAAGCCTCGACAAGCGGGTGGAGCTTGTGGCGCGGGTGCGCGGACTGGTCGACAAGGAGCGGCCACAGCTGGTGGCGGCCACCGACAAGGCACGGGCCGAGGTGGGGCGTGCGCAGGCGCGGCGCACCACGGCCGAACAGCAGCTCCAGCAGGCGGGCACCACACGGGCCGCAGCGGAAGCGGAGCAAAAGGCGGCCGAGGCCACCGTTCCCGAGGCGTTGGGGCGGACTCTTCGCGCACGACGACAGGCCCACACCGCGCTCGTGGGGGTGGCTGGTCGCGCGGCAGATGCGCTGGCTGCACGAGACGCTGCACAGGTCGACCTGGGACGCCAGACCACCCGCCACACAGAGGCCCTGAAGCAGGCCGGGGCCACCGACGCCGCTATGAAGGTCGTCGCCAAGAGCCTGGAACGAGCGGAACACAGCCTGCAGGATGCGCGTGCGGCGGTGGATGCGGCGGGGCTGCGGGCCAAGCTGGTGCCGGGCAAGGCGTGCGCGGTGTGTGGCTCGACCCACCACCCCTGGGCCGACGGCTCGCCCTTGGCCGATGTGTTCGCATCCCTCGAGACCACCGTGACCACCTTGCGCTCCGAGCAGGCAGACCACACCCGCGTGCTGGCCGAGGCCCGGGCGGAAGCGCGCTCGGCCACCCGCGCCCGCACCCGAGCCGAAGGGCAGGTCGCGGAAGCCACGAAGAAGCTCGGGCGCCTGGCCGCGGAGTGGACCGACAAAGCGGGTGCCTTGTCCGAGCCGGTGCGCCACGTGGGCCCCGACTCGGCTGCTTCGGTGGCCGACCGCCAGCTGGCCCTCGACCGGGCGGATGCCGAGCTGCGGTCTGCCGAGGCGGCATGGGAAGCCAACCAGGCGCGGCTGCGGGCAGCGCGGGTGGCCCTGTCGTCTGCGCAAGCAGCGGAGCGCACGGCACTGAAGTCCCGCGACGCCGCTGTGTCGACGGTGGAGAAGGCGGTGGCGAAGGTCCCGTCGCTCGAACAGGCGTGCACCCGCCTGGACGGCGAAGTGGAGAAGCTCGCAGAGCGGGTTCAGTCCATCGAAGGAGAGGTGGAGCGCGCGCTCGGTGCCATCCTGCCCGAGCTCTCAGGCTGGGAGGCGATGGCCGTTGTGGCGCGCTGGCGGGAGCACCTCGATGCGCCGGGGGCGGTGGTGGATGCTCTGCGGGGCATGGGACGCACGGTGGCCCACAAGCAACGGCGGCTGAAGGAGGCCGAGGACGTCATCCAGGCCCTGGAGCGGGGCTCCTTGGTGGCTGCGCCCCGAGCCGAGACCGCCGAGCAGCCCGCGGATGGCGTTCCCACCGTCGTCTTCCAGCCCCCGGACGGTCTCCCGGCCCACCACACCACCTGGTGGCAGCGCACGGCCCGAGGTGCAGATGCGGCGCTCGACACGGCCCGTGCCGCTCTGAAGACCTCCGAACACGCCCTCCAGCAGGCTGTTCAGAAGGAAGGCGCCGCGGCCGCCACCCACGCCACACGCCACGAGGCCCATGCTGGACAGCGTGCTCGGCTGGCCGAACAGCTGGCGGCGCTGGACGGGGATGCACAGCTCCTCCAGCAGGTGTGTGCGCTGCCCGGGGCCTGGGCCGAGACCGAGCGTCCCGCGCTGGCCGCCCTCGATCGCGCCCTCGAAGCGGCGGTGGTGCGGGTGGATGAGCGTCGGGTGGCCTGGCAGGCCCACGCGGCCCACAAGCCCGAAGCCGATGCGCGAGTGGCCGGCGAACAGCTCGCCGCTTCCCAAGCCCACCGCGCCAAGGCCGACGAGACCTGGAGCAGCTGTCGGGTGGTCATCGAGCACGACGACCGCGCTCGCACCGTCGCAGCCCGCCTCACGCGCGCACTCACCGACCACGACACCCGCGCCGAGCCGTGGCTCCAGCTGTCGCGCTGCATCGGGTCGGCCTCGGGCAAGGAGTTCCGCAAGTACGCCCAGTCGCTCACCCTGGAGCTGCTGCTCGAGCAGGCCAACGACCACCTCCGCCGCCTGCACCCGCGCTATCGGCTGGCCCGCATCGCCGGCACCGACCTCGACATCCTGGTCATCGACGGCGACCTGGGCGACGAGGCCCGCACGGTCCGTGGGCTGAGCGGCGGTGAGGGCTTCTTGGTGAGCCTGGCGCTGGCGCTGGGGCTGTCGAGCTTGTCGGCGCGCGACGTGCGGGTGGAGAGCCTGTTCATCGACGAAGGCTTCGGCACCCTCGACGCCGCATCCCTCGACAAGGCCCTCGCCGTGCTGGACAGCCTCCAGTCCGAAGGCCGCCAGGTGGGCATCATCTCGCACGTGGGTGGGCTGGCCGAGCGCATCGGGGTGCAGGTGCGGGTCGAGCCCCAAGGCGGCGGGCGCAGCCGGGTGCGGGTGGTGGGCTGACCGCTACCGGGCCGGGCCGAACCAGTCGGCCACGGTCTGCACCACGTGGGGGTCGCGGAGGATGCGGCGGTGGCCCAGGCCTTCTGTGCGTACCACACGGTCGGGGGTCCAGGTGGTGGTGAGGCGCTCGAGGCGCTCGATGGGGACCTCGTTGTCGTTGTGGTCGTGCACCACCAGCAGAGGCTCGGTGCGGCCGCGGTACACGCGCTCGGGGGTGAGGTCGGTCCAGCGCATGCCGGTGCGCTCGGCCTGGCGGGCCATCACGCGACGGATGGTGCGGGAGCGCACGCCCAGGAGGTCTTTGAAGTGGGCCTCGGTGTCGTCGGTCCAGATGCCGGGGCCCACGTAGGCCACCTTGGGGATCCGGCTGCCACGCTGCATGGCGGATGCCGTCGCGATGGCGCCGAAGGAGTGGGCGATGACCCCCGCGACCGGACCGACGGCGTCGATGACGTCGCGCAGGGCGTTCTGGAAGGCGGGGAGCCCGGCGTTCCGGCCGGTGGAGTCGCCGTGTCCGGGGGCGTCGAAGGCCACCACGCGCCAGCCCTTTTCGAGGAGCGCCGGCACGAGCCGGGCCATCTGAGAGCCGCGTCCTTCCCAGCCGTGCACGAGCACGATGGTGGGGAGGTCTTCGTCCAGCCGACCCCAGGCGGTGCCGAGGTCGCCCAGCCACTCCCACATCGCGATGCGCTGCTCACCGGAGCGAATCATGCGCGGCCAGGAGCCCTTCAGGGCATCGGCTTCCCAGTCGGGCCGCTGGTGGCGCCGGGGGCTCTGGATGAGCGAGTCGGTCATGCGAACAGCCGCGGCCGGTGCGAAGCGCTCGAGGGTGCCCAGGGTCCAGCGGAGTGCGGGCGGGGCGCCACGCTGGACCGGTGAACGAACGTTCGTGCGTTTCGGAGGTCGTGCGGTGCGGGTGGGAAGCGGTCCGGAGACGGACATGTCAGCTCCGTGGTGGGTGGGGGGCCGGGGGGCGGCTAGGCGCGCGGTTGTGCGCGAATGGAATCGAGGACCCGGTCGACCGTGGTGCCACACAGGTGCGTGGCTTCGGGGTGGTCGAGCAGGCGGTGGAACAGGTGCAGGCCCAGCAGGGCGCTGTACAGCTCGAAGGCGATCTGGCCGGCATCGGTGTCGGGCTTGAAGTGGCCCTCCTCGACGCCCAGCTCGACGGCCCGCGTGAGGGTGCGCACCCAGTCTTTCTGGGTGCGGGCGAGGGTCTCGCGGAGAAGACCGGGCTGGTCGTCGAGCTCGGAGGCGGCCGCCACGAACACACACCCGCCCGGGGGGCCATCCGACAGCGCCCACCGCGACCACCGCTGGACCATGGCCCGCAGGCGCGGCTCTCCCCGAGGCTCGGTGAGGGCCGGCCGCACGACGAAGTCGATGAAGCGCTGCTCACCGGCCTTCATCACGTCGACCTGGAGGCGTTGCTTGCTCTGGAAGTGGGCGAAGAGGCCGGACTTCGACATGCGAAGGTCGCGCGCCAGTGCACCGATGGACAGCCCGGAGAAGCCTTCGGTGGAGGCCACGCGGAGGGCGTGGTCGAGGATGGTGCGGCGGGTGCGCTCACCCTTGGCGAGGCGGGCGTCGGGGCCTGACGGGAAGCCGGACATGGGCAGTCGCTCCAGCGGGTTCCTCCCCACAATAGCACGACCGTTCGGACTGTCTACCGAAAAAGGAACGACCGTTCGACCACGTGCCTCATGGGCAGATGAGACGGATCAGCCACCGGCCACCCGCTCGGGCGCCCTCGGAGTGTCGGCCGACCTCTACGCGATACGACCTCCTCCTCGGAGGACCCATGCGTGGCTTCCCGTTCGTTCCCCTCCTCTTGGTGGCTTGCTCTGGAACGACTGAGACCACCGAGCTGAACGATGTTGTCGAGCCGTCGGCCGACCGTCCCGAGCCCGAGACACCCGAAGCCCGTCGTGCTCGCCTGAACCGCGAGGCCGACCTTCGCGCTGGCATCGACCCCGACCAGCCCTTTCCCGAGTGGAACCTGACGACGGCACCGCCTCCGGAGCCCGACACGACGTGTGTGGTCGGCGACCTTCACCACCTGGAGGTGGTTGTGGGCGTGGCTGCCCCGGTGCGGACCGCGGTGGTGGACCTGGAGCAGGGGCCGATGCAGGTGGCGCTGCCCGATGGGCTGTCCACGCGGCATGCGGCGCTGAGCGTGGCGCGCCTGACTGTGGGCGCCACGGGAGATGTGCTGGCCACGGCCTGTGATGGCGGGACGCTGCGGGTGTCGGCCGGTGAGCTTGCCGACGAGCAGCGCTGGTTGCTCTCGCGGAACAAGAAGGACCAGCTCAAGCTGATGGACACGTTGGCTGCGGACAACCCGGTGCGGCCACAGCTGCGGGCGGTGACGCGCCTCGAGCGGAAGTAGCTACCGCAGCCAGGCCGGGTTGTCGGTGAGCAGCGACCCGAACTCTTCGCCGCCATCCCCGCAGTCTCGACACTGCACGTTGCGCACGGGCACGAGCACGCTGTCGATCTCGAAGTTGGTGGTGAGCGACAACGAGCCGCCCTCGCCACCGTTTCCGGCGCAGCCGTCCTGCGTGACGGTGATGTTGTACGGCGAGTAGCTGGAGCTGCCGGCGGGGGTTTGCGTGCCGTCGAAGAACTCGAAGCCGAAGGCGTAGCTGTAGTTGCCGCCGTGGTTGTAGTAGTAGTGGATGACGTGCTCGCAGCGGCCCACGTACTCCTGGAAGCCCTCTGCGGAAACAGCCTGGATGGCGGCGATCTCGAGGTCTGAGAGCGCGAAGCTGAAGTCGGACGACAAGAAGCGGTAGGCGTCGCCGCCGGTGTGCCAGCGCTGGAAGTCGAGGTCGTCGTCGTAGGCGATTTCGGTCCAGCCACCGCCGTCGGTGGTCATGTCGCAGTAGACCTCGAAGGGGTCGACGCCGATGCCGATGCCGTCGGGGTCGATGGTGTAGGTGCCATCCGTGTTGGCCCGGCCGGCGTCGAGGATGTCGTCGCAGGTGAGGCCCAGCGCGCAGTCGCCGGTGAAGGGGTCGGGGTAGATGCTGGCGTCGGAGTCGTCGCAGTCGTCGCCGCCACAGCTGTCGTCGGCGAAGTCGTCGCCGTCGCTGTCGTTGTCGACCAGGCCGTCGCAGTCGTAGTCCTCGCCATCGCAGCCGGGGGTGGCGCCGGGGCTGTAGGCGCTGCTCGTGTCGTCGCAGTCGCCGCCGTCTGCCACATGACCGGTGGGGGCGCTGCAGGCTTCGATGGCATCCGCGGTGACGCCGTAGCCGTCGGAGTCGTCGTCGGGGTACCAGGTGGCGAGGGTGGTGGCGTCGAGGGAGCTGTCGGCGTCGTCGGTGTCGCCGTCGCAGTCGTCGTCGATGCTGTTGCAGACTTCGGTGGCGGCGGGGTTCACGGCAGCAGTGGCATCGTCGCAGTCGGTGTTGTCAGTGACGGTGCCGGTGGGGGCGGAGCAGGCCAGGGTGCGGGCGCTGGCGTCGCCGTAGCCGTCGGAGTCGTCGTCGTCGTAGAAGGTGGAGCCGGTGGAGGTGTCGAGGCCTGCGTCGTCGTCGTCGATGTCGCCGTCGCAGTCGTCGTCGATGCTGTTGCAGACTTCGGTGGCGGTGGGGTGGACCGACCCTGCAGAGTCGTCGCAGTCGGTGTTGTCGGTGACGGTGCCAGCTGGGGCCTCGCAGGCCATGGTGAGGGCGGCCGAGTCGCCGTAGCCGTCGGAGTCGTCGTCGTCGTAGAAGGCGGAGCCGGTGGCGGTGTCGAGCGAGCTGTCGTCGTCGTCGGTGTCGCCGTCGCAGTCGTCGTCTTCGCCGTTGCAGACCTCGGTGGCCGCCGGGTGGATGTCGTCGTCTGCGTCGTCGCAGTCGGTGGCGTCGGTGACGGTGCCCGAGGGCTGGATGCATGCGTAGGTGAGGTCGGCGGCATCGCCGTAGCCATCGGTGTCGTCGTCGGCATACCAGGCGGTGGCGCTCGAGGTGAGGCGGTCTGCGTCGTCGTCGTCGACCAGGCCGTCGCAGTCGTCGTCGATGGTGTTGCAGATCTCGTCGGCGCCGGGGTTCACGAGGATGGCGGCGTCGTCGCAGTCGGTGTTGTCGGCGATGTAGCCGGAGGGCGCGGTGCAGCCGGGGGCGGTGTTGGAGAGGTCGCCGTAGCCATCGGTGTCGCGGTCGGCGTACCAGGTGAGGGCATCGGCGGCATCGGGCTCGTCGACGTCGCTGTCGCAGTCGTCGTCGAGCTCGTTGCAGACCTCGGTGGCGTCGGGGGACACATGGGCGTTGGAGTCGTCGCAGTCGCCGGGCAGCGCGGAGTAGCCCTCGGGCTCGGCGCAGGCGTCGGTGGTGGGGGACAGAGCACCCCAGCCGTCGCCGTCGGTGTCGATGTAGTAGGTGGACTGCACGCCCTCATCGACCACTTCGTCGCAGTTGTCGTCGATCTCGTTGCACACCTCGAGCGCACCCGGGAAGACGTCGCCGGCACTGTCGTCGCAGTCGGTGGCGTCGGCGAGGTCGACGGTGTTGTCGGGGGCTTCGCAGCCGGTGACCGTGTTGTCGGGGTCGCCGAAGCCGTCGCCGTCGAGGTCGTAGGCCCACTCCCCGCCCACGCCCTCGTCTTCGGTGCCGTCGCAGTTGTTGTCGAGGCCGTCGCACACCTCGGTGGCGCCCGGGAAGACGTCGGCGTCGGTGTCATCGCAGTCGGTGGCGCTGTTGGTGTGGTCGGCGGGTGCGCTGCAGGCTTCGATGGCGGTGTCGGGGTCGCCGAAGCCATCGCCGTCGGCATCGGCGTAGAAGGTCTGCATCACGCCTTCATCGACCACGCCGTCGCAGTTGTCGTCGATGCCATTGCAGACTTCGGTGGCGCCCGGGTTGATGGAGGCGTCGGAGTCGGAGCAGTCTTCGTCGCCGGAGAAGCCGTCGCCATCGGCATCGGTGAGGCCGTCGGTGGTGCCGGTGACGTCGTCGGTGGTGCCGTCGTCGGGCTTTTCGTCGGTGCAGGCGAAGGCGAGGGCGAGGAGGGCGCTGGGCCAGAGGCGGAAGACAGACATCGGGTGGTCCTTGGAGGAGAGGCTCGGGAACGCTAGCGCAGCCAGGCGGGGTTGCTGGTGAGCGGGGAGCCCAGCTCCTCGGGGAATGTGTTGCCGCAGTCACTGCACTGTACGTTGCGTACGGGCACGAGCGCGCTGTCGATCTCGAAAATTGTGGCGAGCGTGGTGGAGCCGCCCTCACCGCCGTTCTGAGCGCAGCCATCCTGCGTGACGGCGATGTCGTAGGGGGCGTAGCTGGAGCTGCCGTAGGGGGTCTGGGTGCCGTCGAAGAACTCGAAGCCGAAGGCGTAGCCGTAGGTGGCGCCCGAGTTGTAGTAGTAGTGGATGACGTGCTCGCAGAGGCCCACGTACTCCTGGTAGCCCTCGGCGGAAACAGCCTGGATGGCGGCAATCTCGAGGTCGGAGAGCGCGAAGGTGAAGTCGTCGGGCATGAAGCGGAAGCCGTCGCCGTTGGTGAACCACTGCTGGAAGGTGAGGTCGTCGTCGTAGGCGATTTCGGTCCAGCCGCCGCCGTCGGTGGTCATGTCGCAGTAGACGTCGAAGGGGTCGACGCCGCTGCCGATGCCGTCGGGGTCGATGGTGTAGGTGCCGTCGGTGCTGGCGCGCCCGGCGTCGAGGATGTCGGCGCAGGTGAGGCCCAGCGCGCAGTCGCCGGTGTAGGGGTCGGGGTAGATGCTGGCGTCGGAGTCGTCGCAGTCCTCTCCGCCACAGGTGGCGTCGGCGTAGTCGTCGCCGTCGTTGTCATTGTCGACGAGGCCGTCGCAGTCGTAGTCTTCGCCGTCGCAGCCGGGCGTGGCGCCGGGGTTGTAGGCGGCGTCTGTGTCGTCGCAGTCGGTGTCGTCGGACACCATGCCGGACGGGGCGTCGCAGGCGAGGCTGGACGAGGAGGCGTCGCCGTAGCCATCGCCATCGGCGTCGTCGTAGAAGGTGGAGCCGGTGCTGGTGTCGACGCCGGGGTCGTCGTCGTCGATGTAGGTGTCGCAGTCGTCGTCTTCGCCGTTGCAGACCTCGGTGGCACCGGGGTGGATGTCGTCGTCGGTGTCGTCGCAGTCGGAGGCGTCGGTGACGGTGCCCGAAGGCTGGATGCAGGCGTGGGTGATGTCGGTGGCATCGCCGTAGCCATCGGCGTCGTCGTCGGCGTACCAGGTGGTGGAGGCGGACTCGACCCGGTCGCTGTCGGCGTCGTCGATGAGGCCGTCGCAGTCGTCGTCGATGCTGTTGCAGACCTCGTCGGCGCCGGGGTTCACAGCGAAGGCGGCGTCGTTGCAGTCGGTGTTGTCTGCGAGGTAGCCCGAGGGCTGGGTGCAGGCGGGGGTGGTGTTGCCGAGGTCGCCGTAGCCATCGGCGTCGAGGTCGGCGTACCAGGTGGGGGCGTCGGCGGCGTCGGGCTCGTCCACGTCGCTGTCGCAGTCGTCGTCGATGCCGTTGCACAGCTCGGTGGCGTCGGGGGACACTGCATCGTTGCCGTCGTCGCAGTCGCCCGGCCAGGTGGCGTAGCCCTCGGGCTCGGCGCAGGCCTCGGTGGTGGCGGAGAGGTCGCCCCAGCTGTCGCCGTCGAGGTCGATGTAGAAGGTGGACATCACGCCTTCGTCGACTTCTTCGTTGCAGTTGTCGTCGACCTCGTTGCAGACCTCGGTGGCGCCGGGGAACACGCTGTCGTCGCCGTCGTCGCAGTCGGTGGCGTCGTCGATGGATACGGCGTTGTCGGGGGCTTCGCAGGCGATGACGGTGGTGTCGGGGTCGCCGAAGCCGTCGCCGTCGAGGTCGTAGGCCCAGGTCTCGCCCACGCCCTCGTCGACCTGCTCGTCGCAGTTGTTGTCGAGGCCGTCGCAGACTTCGATGGCGCCCGGGTAGACGTCGGCGTCGGTGTCGTCGCAGTCGGTGCCGCTGGCGGTGTGGTCGGCGGGTGCGCTGCAGGCTTCTGTGGTGGTGAGGGGGTCGCCGAAGCCATCGCCGTCTGCGTCGGCGTAGAAGGTCTGGGTGACGCCCTCATCGACCTGGCCATCGCAGTTGTCGTCGAGGCCATTGCAGACCTCCACGGCGCCCGGGTTCACAGATGCATCGCCGTCGGAGCAGTCTTCGTCGCCGGTGAAGCCGTCGCCGTCTTCGTCGGTGAGGCCATCGGAGGTGGTGGACAGGCCGTCGCCGAGGCTGCCGTCCTTGTCGACGTCGTTGCAGGCGGACGCGAGGAGCAGGACGACGCCTGGCAGGAGAAGGCGGGGATGCATGGGGGCCTCGTGGGTCGGTCGGAGCGCCCAGTCTACCCTCGGCTGCTGCGGTCTCTGATGACATGTCGGGGACAGACCGGACACATGGCTTGACGATGCGCGTGCGGGTCGGGCGCCCGGGCACACAACGGGGCGTGGCGGACCCCTGCTTTGGTCGGTCCCCACCCAACCCAGCCAGGGGAGTTCCCATGCGTTCGTTTGTTGTTGCTGCTGCTGTTCTGTTCGCCACTGCTGCCGTTGCGGGCTCGGAGAAGAAGTCGGGGGTGGAGAAGGAGGTGACGTTCGAGCTCACGAAGGATGAGACCATCGTGCTGGAGAAGGAGCTGTCGCAGTACCGCCGAGACACCCGAGTCGACCCGGCCGACCTCTCGGAGTCGACCTATGATGCCCTGGCCGACGGCTTCTTGATGGTTGGGGTGGACGTGGAGGACACGGCGGATGGAGGGCTCGACTGCAGCATCGTGTTGTGGCCGCCGTCGGCGGGGTGTTGCATTGGCAACGCGTGCTGTCAGGTGGATCCCCACAATGGTGGGATGTGCTATATCGCTGAGTGTAACGACTGAGAGGGGTTTTTGCGGGTTCAGTTCGGGGCCCCCTCCGCCCGCTTCGCGGGCACCTCCCCCTGAGAGGGGGAGGACTGCTGTGCCCACGAGCTCGGTCAGCCTCGACCAAGTCGTTCGGAGCGTGAGCGCCAGCGAACAAAGCGACGAATCTGGCACCAACCCAGCGATTCCTCGTCCCCCGAGCCCATCGATGCCCGGACCCGACAGCCGGCCCGGGGCCAGACACCCGCCTTTGAACCCTGCGAACCATCGCCCGTCGGCACCGGGCCCGCATAGGGGGTCCAGGGGGACGTACGGAGTAGTCCCCCGGCCGGAGGGGTCCGGGGAGGACGGAGTTCTCCCCGGAAAACAGGGGGTGTTCGGGGGACGGAGTCCCCCGCTGATGCACGAGCAGTCAGCCCGGAGCCATCCTCAACCGAGGACACTGTGTTCTGTCGGTGGAGCGCACGACTTGTGCAGGTACGAGACCCTCTCAGGGGGAGGTGCCGAGCACAGCGAGGCGGAGGGGGCCCACACGGTTGGTCTCCGACCCCGAACCATCAGACCACCGACGCCGCCATCGCCCGCACCACCGCCTCCGTGGTGTCGTCGGCGGGGAACAGGAACTCCACCCGCAGCTCCGACAGCGTGACATCCACCGCGCTGCCGAACCGCGCGATGGTGCCCACGAAGCGCAAGCGCTGACCGCCGATCACGATGGTGGGACACACCAGCGGGCTGTGCGGGTCGACCGTGGGCGGCCGGCAGTCGGAGACCAGGCTCTCCAGTCGACGCAGCATGGCTTCGAGGCGCGCATCGGTGCCGGCTGCAGCGGCTTCTCGACGCAAGCGGTACACGCTGTGCCAGGCCACCTCGGCCCAGTTCTCCAGCATCTGGCGGAGGGGACCGTCGAGCAGGTCGATGAAGTCCTGGTCGGGGGTGCCGGCGCTGCCCAGGAGGGCGCGGGCCGATGGGTTGGCGTCGACGACGTTCCACCAGCGGTCGACCACGAAGGCCGGGAAGGGGTCGTGGCTGGCGAGCATGTGGTCGACGATGCGGCGGTAGGGCGCGATGGCGTCGTCGTGGAAGCTGTTCTCGGGGAACGCCGGTGCGAAGCCCGCGACCCGGAGGAGGTCGTTGCGGTCGCGCAGGGGCAGGTCGAGGGTCTCGCACAAGCGAAGCACCATCTCCTCGCCGGGTCGGGAGCGGCCGGTCTCGAGGAAGCTCACGTGGCGGGCGGAGGTGCGGGCGGCCAGCGACAGGTCGAGCTGGCTCCAGCCGCGGGACTTGCGCCACCGGCGCAGAGACTGACCGAAGGGAGTGGGCGAGGGCATGGGCGCTCCGGGGTTGTGGATGGAGCGTGCCACGTGGCGTTCCGAAGTTCCCTTCCCTCGGAAGGAAGCGTGGCGATGACCCCGCTCAGAAGAGGGTGGCCTGCATGCCCGGGGGAAGGGCGCCGAGCTCGGTGGCGGCGGTCCAGGTGTGGGGGGGGTCGGCGGTGATGGTGGTGGTGACCGGCAGGGCCAGAGCGGTCTCCTGGGTGGTGATCACGGGGATGTCGTAGACAGGGTTGCGGTGCTTGATGGTCTTGCCGGCCGCCCGTCGGGCATCGACGAACTGTTGGTGGGCCACCAGCCGCTGTTCGGCGCGGCGGGCCGAGACCTCGGGGACACGGGCCAGCATGGCGTCGAAGAGAGGGCGCAGCTGGGGGTCGCGCTCGATGGCGATGCTGTGGCGTCCGGCGGCGGCGGCGGCGAGGGAGGTGGTGCCGGTGCCGGCGAAGGGGTCGAGCACCACGTCGTCTTGGAGGGAGTACATGTCGATGAGGCGGGCGGGCAGGTCGAGCGGAAAGGCGGCGCTGCGGCTGCGGGCCTTGCTGGTGATGGCCTGTCGCACACCGGTGAGGCCCTGCCAGATGTCGGAGAACCACTGGTTGCGCTCTTCCCAGAAGAAGGCGCTGCGACGTCGCCGTTCCCGGTCGGCAGTGGACTTGAACAGCCGCCGGCCGCCCTTTCTCGCGATGATGATGTACTCGTGTTCGTAGGTGACGTACGCGCCGGCGGGCAGCATGCCCGAGCCCATGAATTTGTTGGGGGCGTTGGTGGGCTTGCGCCACAGGATGTCGGGGAGGAGCTGAAAGCCGGCCTTCAGGATGCCTTGGATGGTGCGGGCGTGGTTGGAGAACAGCTGGAAGTCGGGGCCCAGCTTGCGGGTGGCGTCGCCCACGTTGACGCACAGCAGGCCTCCGGGAACGAGGGCCTGGTGGCAGTCGGCCCAGATGGGGTCGAGGATGGCGTGCATGGCCTCGAAGGCGGTGGGGCCGTCGAGGGCGTCGAGGGCGGTGGCCACGGCGGGGCTCTGCTCGGCGAAGCCCGCGTCCCACATCTCCACCATCGGGTAGGGCGGGCTGGTGACCACGAGGTGGACGGACTCGGCGGGGATGTGGGCCATGGCTGGACGCGCGGCCGTGGCGAGCCGGTGGTGGGTGTGGAGCACGCGTGACCTCAACGGATGGGGGGACCGATGTATCGGGACCGGGGGCGGATGAGCTGGCCGCGGGAGCGTTCTTCGTGCATATGGGCGATCCAGCCGGCCATGCGACCGATGGCGAAGAGGGTGGGCGGGGCGTGGTCGGGCAGGGTGAGGGCGCGACACAGGGCGACCAGGCCGAAGTCGAGGTCGGGAGGCGGGCTGCCGAGGGAAGCCAGGGTGTCCGCGACAACGCCGACGAAGCGACCACCTGCGAGGGCCCGTGCGCGGGCGAGGAGGTCGGTGCCGCGGGGGTCTCCGCCCGGGTAGAGGGGGTGGCCGAGGCTCGGGGGAGCCAGTCCTGCGGCGTGGAGCCGGGAGACGACCTCGCGGGTGGCGAGCTCCGGGCCCCAGCCGTCGGTGCATTCGGTGGCGACGTCGTGGAGGAAGGCCTGGACGGCGACAGATGCGGTGCCGTGGCCCGGACCGGACAAGGCGGCGAGCCCGGCACCCACGACGGCTGGGAGCGCGGCGCCGGTGCTGGCGGCCACGCGGGCGGCAAAGGTGGAGGCGTTGAGGCCGTGGTCGGCGCACCACACGAGGGCGGCGTCGATGGGCTCCACAGGGGCATCGAGGGCGAGGGCGACGATGCCGGCGATGGTGGGTGATGTGGTGGCGGCGCGGGCGCGGTCGGGGGGGACGAGGGACAGGGCGCATCGACGGAGGAAGGCTGCAGGGGAGGTGGGGGGCTCGAGCCCGACTTGTGCGACCACGGCGGCGAGGCGTGGGATGGGCGTGGGGTGGGCGGGTGCGGGCTGCCACGGCGCGTGGGCTCGGGGGAGGGCTGGGAGTCCCCAGAGGTGGGCGCAGGTGGCGTCGAAGCCGCGGGGGATGAGGTCGCGGGCGAGCACGCCGCGGTAGGCGGGGCCATCGGGTGTGAACGCGCTGATGGCGGTGTCGATGACGGGATGCCCCCAGCCGATGGCGCGGGTGGCGACGGCCTTGTGTCCTTTGCCGGCCTCGGCCCGGTCGCGCAGAGCTTCGACCTCGGACCGCAGGTAGCGGCGCTCACGGCGGTTGCGGCCCGGCAGGCTCTGGAGCCAGCCACGGCTGACGTAGGTGTAGAGCGTGGTGCGGCGCACGCCGAGGATGCGGGCGGCTTCGGTGGCGGAGATGGCCTTGCTGTGGGCGTTCTGAGGTTTCATCGGCCACTGCTCGACTTGTCGATCGATGTGTTTGGGCGTGACGGGTGTTGTACCCCAAGTGGAGGTGTGATGACTGTTCAAGCGAAGACCCGTCGGCCCGGCCTCGATGGTGTGGTGGCTGCGGAGAGTGTGCTGGGCTTTGTGGACGGCGAGCGCGGCCTGCTGTGCATTGCCGGGCGGCCGGTGGAGGCGTGGGCCGGCGTGGTGCCGTTTACGGAGGTGGCGTCGCGGCTGCTGGAGCTCGGTGGTGGGGAGCCCCCGGCGGCGCCCTTGGAAGCGTCGCTCGGGGTGGCGCGTGTGGCTGCGGCGGCGCGACTCGATGCGGTGCGGCCGTTGCTGGCGCGCACCCCGAATGCGGTGGCGGCGGTGCGGGGTGCTCTGGCTTCGGTTGTTGGGGATGACCGTCCAGCGACCCTTCTCGGCGCCGTTGCGGTGGTGGCGGCGGCGTGGGTGCGCATCCACGGAGGACAGGCCCCGGTGGCCCCCGACCCGACCCGTTCGCATGCCGCGGACCTGCTGTACATGTCGCTGGAGACCGACGACCCGGACCGCGTGGCCGCCCTGGACACCTACCTGGCGACGGTGGTGGACCATGGGCTCAATGCGTCGACGTTCGCGGCCCGCGTGGTGGCGTCGACGGCGGCGGATGACGTGGCTGCGGTGACGGCAGCGCTGGCGGCACTGGAGGGTCCGCTGCATGGCGGGGCGCCCGGACCGGTGCTCGACATGCTCGATGCCATCGCAACACCGGAAGCGGCGGAAGGGTGGCTGCGGGCCGAGCTGGCGGCCGGGCGTCGCATCATGGGCATGGGCCACCGGGTCTACCGGACCCGAGACCCGCGGGCGGCGGTGCTCGAAGCGGCGGTGGGACGGCTCTCTCGGGACGCGCAGGCCCGGCTGCCGCTGGCTCGGACGGTGGAGTCGGTGGCCGGTCGGCTGCTCTCGGAGCGACATCCCGACCGCCCGCTCCGGGCCAATGTGGAGTTCGGGACGGCGGTGCTCCTGGATGCGGTCGGGTTTCCGAGAACAGCCTTTACAGCGCTGTTTGCGTGCAGTCGTGCAGCAGCCTGGTTGGCGCACGCAGCCGAGCAGAGGCGCACGGGCAGGCTGTTGCGTCCACGCCTGCAGTACACAGGCGCGGTGCCGGCCTTCGGCTGAGCATCAGCGCGCGACCGCGGCGGCCAGGGGCGAGGTGGGGATGGTGGGGACCTCGCGCTCCGGCCGCTTGGCGGCGACCACAGGCTGTACAGCGTCGACTGTGTCCGCCGGGCGGGCGTAGACGAACATGCTCGACATGCCGCCTCCCATCGGGCGTCGCACAAAGGTGAGGCGGGCGAGCTCGGCCTCGGTGGTGGGGGCCTTCAAGCCCACGACGACCGACACGGTGTCCTTGGTGAGACAGTCGGCCATGGCCTTGTAGACTGTGGCGGTGTCGCGGTCGTGGACCAGGTGGGAGAAGGTGTCGCCCACGGACGGCGCGTGCATCCCGGACCAGGTTCCGCCGTGGGCGAGGATGCGTCCGCGGTGGCCGAGGATGGCCCAGGGGTCGATGTGGGTGTGGGCGACGTGGTCGCGGGACAGAGCCCACATCGAGGGGGGGGCCGACGGACCGCCTGCGACCACTGCGAGGTGGGGGGCTGCGGCGCCGGGAGTCGGCTCCTGCGGGACGCGCAGGAAGGGCTTCGCGGGGCGCTCTTTGTGCAGCTGGTCGGCGATCTGGCACGTGAGCCGGAACATTCGCTCGATGGTGCTGCGGTCGGGGTGGCGCGGCAGCACGTCGATGGCCACGAGCGCGCCCACCACGTAGGCGTCGGACGTGCGGATGGGCATGGCGATGCACATGCGCGCGCCGAGGCCCCGGTGGACGTCGGGGTGGTCGGACCACTTGGGGTCGCGCATCAGGTCGGGGATGACGAGCACGCGTCCGGTGCGCACCACCTCGGCGGCGATGGCGTTGCGGCGGGGCAGGATGGTGGGCGGACCGCCGCAGACAACCTTGGGGACCACGCGGAAGTGGTCGACCAGGTCGATGCGGACCAGCGGGGCCACCACCTCGAGCGAGGTGAGGGCACACAGCGCTTCAAGCGCGGGTGAGTCGGGTGTCTCGAGTGCGCCGAGGCGCTCGAGGGCGTGGATGCGAGATGCTTCGTCGGGGGGCAGGGTGGACCACATTGGATTGACCTCCGCACCCAAAGTAGGCGGGCAGAGGGGGGGCCTGAAGGCGAGGAATCGCGGCCTGCGTGGCGAAGAATTCTCAATTCGGTGGCGAATCGTCGGGCGAGACGAGCGCTGTGAGTGCGGGGAGCACCGCTTCGGCCAGCCGCTTGTGGCCCTCGGGGCCGGGATGGACCGGCAGCCGACCGCGTTCGGTCCAGGCGCGCTCTTCGTCGGGGAGGGTGTCGGGCGGGGTGTTGTCCCACGCGGTGCGCAGGTCGAGCCAGGGATGTCCGAGGGTGTCGAGCGTGGTGGCCAGGAGGTCTTGGTCGGTGCGCAGCCAGTCGCAGTCGGAGAATCCGGTCTCGGCGTCAGTGCAGCGGGGCAGGCCTGCAGGCGGGACCAGCACGATGAGGGTGGGGATGCCGTCGGCCTGGAGCTGGTCGAGGGTGCTGCCGACGACCGACCGGAACTGGGCGAGGCCGGCGTGGTCGGCGTCGCGGGCGGGACGGGCGCTGCCGAGGCGACTCACCCAGGCGAGCCACAGGCGGTTGACCAGCCACGACGAACGGAGGACCGGATGCCGCGGGATGGCCGCCACCCGACCGTCGACCAGCACGAGGTCGCGGCGCTCGAGGTCGTCGGCGAAGACCTGCAGCACCACGGCGTCGGGGGTGAGCCGGGCACGGTGCTTGCGCAGGCTGCTGGTCCATCCGCAGTAGCCGAGGCCGGGACCGCCGAGGCGGGTGAGCTGGATGGGGGCGGCCAGGTGACTGGACAGGTCGGCCGCCATGCGCTGGGGCCAGGCGTCGGTGGGGCCCACGCCGAAGCCGTGCACGATGGAGTCGCCCACCACCCACAGCTGCTTGCCGAGGCCTTCGCCGTGGTGTTCGGTGCGGGGGGGAAAGCGCACGGGGGCATCGGGGTGACCGCAGTGGTCGAGGTCGGTGGCGGGGTCGGTCCAGCGCTGCACGTCGCCCCACACGCGGGGGTCGACCCCATCGAGGGGCGCGAGGCTGGGCAGGGACGGCGACTGCACGCGAACCACCACCTCACCAGCCAACAGGGCCGCGGCCACACCCCCTACGACCAGCAGGAGGCGTGCCCACCAGCGGGGTGTGGATGGTGTGGCCATGGGCGGCTGCTAACTCGCCCAGCCGCGGCTCCTGGTGCGCGGAAGGGCTGCCAGGTCGCTCATCTGGACGATCTGCTCGGGGTCGCCGGCCACGATGAGCACATCGCCGTCCTGGAGGACGTCTTGGCCGGAGGGCGGCATCTTCAGGGCCTGGCCCACACGCTGGAGGCCCACAAACGACAGCCGGTCGCCTTCGGTGCGTCCGTAGTCAGCCAGGCGCACGCCCACGAGCTGAGAGTCGGTGGCCACGGCGATCTCGGCGAGGGCCAGGGCCCCTTCTCGCGACGTGCTCTTGAGGTACTCGGCGATGCGGGGGTGGAGGATGGCCTGGGCGACGTCGGCGCCGAAGCTGGTGTGCGGACAGACCACCCGGTCGGCGCCAGCGCGCTTGAGCTTGGGGATGTCTTCGTCCCGACCCGCACGGGCCACGATGGACAGGCCGGGACTCAGCTGGCGGGCGGTGAGGGTGACCACCATGTTGTCGCGGGCGTCTTCTTCGGTGGCCACGAGGTACCGGGCGCGCTCCACGCCGGCGGCTCGGAGGCTGTCGTCTTCGGTGGGCAGGCCGTCGATGGCGAAGAGGCCGGCTTCCTTGGCTGCGGCGAGCTCTTCGTCGTCGTCGGTGACCACCACCACCCGCGCCGGGTCGAGCTCGCGCACCACGGAACGTCCCATCTCTCCGAAGCCGCACACGATGGTGTGTTCGGTCAGTGCCTCAATCTTCTGTCGCATCCAACGCTCCTGACTGAGCTGCATGCTCATCACGCCTTCGACGATGGTGGCGACACCGTACGACGCCACACCGATGCCCCCGACCAGCAGCACACTCGTGAACTGTTGCCCGGCCTCGGAGATGCCCAGGTCGCCGTACCCCACCGTGGTGATGGTGATCATCGTGAAGTAGAAGGCCCGCCAGGCCGGCCAGTCCTCGATGTACATGAAGCCCACGGTCCCGCCGAGCACCACCACCGCGAGTGCGATGAGGGCATGCAGCACCCGGCGCATGGGGATGGGCTCGGGCGACCGGAGGATGGGCTTGGGCATGGGGCGGCTCCGGTCCCCCATCGGTCCGGGGGAGCGGAGATTCAGCGTGGCCACTGCATTGTGGCGCGTTCTGCAATGCAGCCGAGGCGGTGTCAGCCGGTGACGGTCACGGTGATGCGGCGGGAGTGCCCCCGAGTGCGGTGCTCCCACACATAGATGCCCTGCCAGGTGCCCAGATCGAGGCGTCCGTTCTCGACGGGGATGACCAGCGAGGTGGCGGTGAGGGCGGCCTTTACGTGCGCCGGCATGTCGTCGGGGCCTTCGTCGGTGTGGGTCCAGCTCGGGTGGCCGTCGGGGACCAGCCTGGACAGGAAGGTCTCGAGGTCGTGTTGCACGCTGGGGTCGGCGTTTTCCTGGATGATGAGCGACGCCGAGGTGTGGTGGAGGAAGACGTGGCACAGGCCCAGCTCGACACCCGCCAGCCCGACGGCGTCGGCGACCTCTCGGGTGATGTCGACGAGACCGCGGTGGGTGGAGACGGTGAGGCGGCTGCGATGCACGGTGGCTCCGGGCGTGGGTGCGGTGGCGGGCTAACGCCGAGGGCGCGCCTTCCCGGTCTCCCAGAGAAAAACCGAGATTTCTCTGGAAGCGGTGTAAGCCCAGCGGACGAGCACCGTTTCGACCCCGCGCACCGACGGCGGATGACCCGCTCCACCCGGTGCTTCGGTGGATGCCTCGCGACCCTACACAAGCGGCGCGGGACCACTTCAAAACGCCAGCTCGCCGGCTTCCCCACGCCGGCGCCCCGGGGGCCCCGTGTCTGCTCGTTCGTCCGTGCTGCTCTGCCTGTCTTCCGCCGTCCTCACGCTGTCCCTGTCGGCTTGCTTCTCCCACGAGGCGTCCCCCGAGGCGGCTCCCGCAGGCGCCGTCTCCGATGCGTCTGCGCCGGCCCCCGAGCAGACCGCAGGTACCGCCACCGTCTCCGACCAGCTCGAAGCCCTCGGGTACATCGACTCCCCCGCGACCGAAGCTGCCGAAGAGGCACCGGTCGCCACCGCCACGGCTCGAACCGGAGCCACTGCTGGTCGGGCCGCGCCCAAGTCGATGAAGCGCAAGTCCAAGAAGGCCGACGCCGGCAAGGGTCTCGTGGCCCAGCAGCGGGAGATGGACCGCCGAGACTACGGCGCCGAAGACGGTGACCTCGACGATGCCACCGCCATGGACGGCAACACCCACACCGACCACGGCGTGAACCCCTTCACCATGACCGTCGACGACGCCCTGTCCACCTTCTCCATCGACGTCGACACGGCCAGCTACAGCCTCGCGCGCCGGTCCCTCGAAGGCAACCGCCTGCCGTCCCAGAGCGCCGTCCGCGTCGAAGAGTTCGTCAACTACTTCGACTACGGCTCCTACGCCGGCCCCACCGACAGCACGCCCTTCGCCGTCCACATGGAAGCCATGCCCGACCCCTTCCGTCGCGGTCGCCACATCCTCCGCGTGGGCGTGCAGGGCAAAGACGTCGACCGCAGCCAGCGCGCACCCGTCCACCTCACCCTCCTCGTGGATGTGTCCGGCTCGATGAGCAGCGCCGACAAGCTCGGCATGGCCAAGCAGTCTCTGCACATGATGGTCGACCAGCTGCGGGAAGACGACACCGTCGCCATCGCCACCTACGCCGGTCGCACCGCCCGCGTGCTCGAGCCCACCTCCGCCGTCAACAAGCGTCGCATCCACAACGCCATCGAGAACCTGTCCGCGGGTGGCTCCACCGCCATGTCCTCCGGCATCGACATCGCCTACGACATGGCCGCCCAGTCCTTCCAGAAGGGCCATGAAAACCGCGTGGTGGTGCTGTCTGACGGCGATGCCAACGTGGGCCGCACCAGCTGGGACGACATGCTCTCCCAGATCAAGGGCCACGCCGACAACGGCATCACCCTGTCCACCATCGGCCTGGGCACCGGCAACTACCGCGACACGCTCATGGAGCAGCTGGCCAACAAGGGCGACGGCAACAACTTCTACATCGACTCCGAGGCCCAGTCCCAGCGCGTGTTCGTGGAGCAGCTGCCCGGCACGATGGTCACCATCGCCCGCGACGTGAAGATCCAGGTCGAGTTCCACCCCGAGTCCGTGAAGGCCTACCGGCTCATCGGCTACGAAAACCGCGACATCGCCGACCAGCACTTCCGCAACGACCGCGTCGACGCCGGTGAGATCGGTGCCGGACACAACGTGACCGCCCTGTACGAGGTCATCCTCGCCGACGACTACGCCCCCGAGCTCGCCACGGTGCGCATGCGCTGGGAAGCCCCCGGAGCCGACAAGGCCGCCTCCGAGAAGGCCTACGTCTTCCCTGACCGTGCCCTGCGCGAAGCCTCGAGCCAGGCCCACCAGGACACCCGCATCGCCTACGCTTCCGCCACCTTCGCCGAGGTGCTGCGCGGCTCGCCCCATGCCAGCGAGATCGACATGGCGTCGCTCATGGCCTTCACCGAGCAGGCCGCCCGACCCGGCGAAGACGACGACCAGGAGCTGCTGTCCCTCATGAAGCGCGCCGACCGCCTGGGCGCAGGTGCCCGGAACATGGCCGTGAGCAGCCGGTAGGACGCGGGCAGGTCGGGCCACACAACCCGACCTCCCACTGTCGCGCGGAGCGGATAGACTCCCCTCTTGTCGTCGGACCGCCGGCGACCGTTCCCCCCCGCGCGTGTGAATGCCATGTCTCGTCTGTTGTCCGTGACCGCCTCATGTGCCCTGTTCATCGCGTGTTCGGGCGACAAGGACTCCAGCACCGACGAGCCCACCACCCACACGGGCGACACGCAAGACTCCGGCGATGCCGGCCCCACCGTGGTGTGGGAAGAGGCCTTCGACACGTCGTCCACCGGGGCACTCTCGGGGGTCTGGGGCACCGCTCCCGACGACGTGTGGATTGTGGGCGGGGTCACCGAACAGGGCGAGGCCTACCACTACGACGGCACCAGCTGGTCCGAGGTGGCTGTCCCCACCGGCGTGGGCCTGCTGGTCTGGGTGTACGGCTTCGCGTCGGACGACGTGTGGGCGGTGGGCGTCGACGGCGCCGGAGCCCACTGGGACGGCTCGGCCTGGACCGCCGTGGACTTCGGCACCGAAGAAGACCTCTGGGGCGTGTTCGGCTTCGCCAACAACGACATCTGGATTGTGGGCGGCAACGCCGATGAAGGCGACCCCCTCATCCTCCACTACGACGGCACCAACGCCACTGTGGTGCCCCTGTCCGAAGACGAGAACCCACGGGGCGCCAAGTCGCTCTTCAAGGTGTGGGGCATCGACAACGACCTCTTCATCACGGGCCAGACCGGCACGTTGCTGCGCTACGACGGCAGCGACTGGCGCTTCCAGAGCGGTGGTGCCGAGGCCGACCAGGACTTCGTGAGCCTGTGGGGCACCTCGGCCGACCACATCGTGGCGGTGGGCGGACGCGGCAACGGGCGCATCGCCACCTGGGATGGCAGCGCCTGGACCACCGTGGCCCCCACCGGCATCGGCGGCCTGAACGCCGTGGCCATGGTGTCTCCCGACGAAGCCGTGGTGGGCGGGGTGAACGGCTACGTGGGCAGCTTCAACCCCAACACCGGGGTGCTCACCGACGAAGGCTTCCTCACCTTCGACGACATCCACGCAGCCTGGTACGACGGTGCGGGCACCACCTGGGCGGTGGGAGGCGCGTTCCTCGAGCCCTTCGCCGGCGTGGCCTACAGCCGGCGGGTGGAGGAGTAGATGCGGCGCTTCGGATGGCTCGTGCTGCTGGCGGTGGGGTGCAAAGACGACCCCAAGCCGGTCGACTCCAACGAACCGGTGGAAGCGGTGGGCGGACACGGCCCCATCGCCCCCGACATCTCCGGCCCCATGGGCACTCCGGTGCCGTACGCCACGGCCGAGCAGGTGGCCACCTTCACGCGCGGTGAGGCGGTCGCACTCCATCGGTTCACCTACGCCGAGGGCCTCGGGCCGGCCTTCAACGTGAGCTTCTGCGCCAGCTGCCACGAAAAGCCCGTCACCGGGGGCAGCGGCGGCTTGTACCGCAACTTCTTCCTCACCGGCATCGTCGACGAATACGGGGTGTTCTTCCCCGCCGAGTCCGCCGGCACATCTGGTGGTGTGGTGCGCCTCTACCACCGGCCCGGCTTTGGTGAGCCGGTCCACCCCGAGCTCGACGACCGCACCAACGTCATCGCCCAGCGCAACCCGATTCCGTTCTTCGGGACGGGCCTCATCGCCGAGCTCGACGACGCCGAGATCTTGAAGCGCGCCGACCCCGAAGACGCCGACGGTGACGGCATCTCCGGCAAGCCCAACTACGACCGCGGCTTCGTGGGGCGCTTCGGCCGCAAGAGCCAGACCGTCAGCATCGAAGGCTTCATCCGCGGACCGCTCTTCAACCACCTGGGCGTCACCACCGACCCCCTCACCGATGCCCAGAAGGCCGCCCTGCCGGTGGATTCGTCTTCCGAGGCCGGCATGGGCGACGCCACCGGTGGCTTGTTCCATGGGCTGGTGCCGTTTGGCCAGGCCGCAGCGTCGGACGGTCCCACGATGGACTCCGATGGTGTCGACGACCCCGAGATGTCCACCGACGACCTCTTCGACCTCGTGAGCATGGCCATGCTCATGGCCGCCCCCGAAGTGCGCCTGGAGCTGTCGCCCTCCGAAGAAGAAGGCCTCGAGCTGTTCGACGCCGCCGGCTGCGACGACTGCCACACGCCCCGGGTGGAAGGTCCGCGTGGCCCGCTGCCGCTGTACTCCGACCTCCTGCTGCACAACATGGGCCCCGACCTCGCCGATGGCCTCATCCAGGGCGAAGCCGACGGCGACGAGTTCCGCACCCAGCCGCTCTGGGGCGTCGCAGCCACGGGTCCGTACCTGCACGATGGCCGCGCCACCACGCTCGACGAAGCCATCCGCATGCACGGCGGTGAGGCCGACCGCGCGCGGTACCGGTACACCCGGATGTCGCAGTCTGAGCAGGGGAAGGTGGTGGCCTTCCTGCTCACCCTCGGTGGGGTCGAGCAAGCCACCGGCGGCCTCTTGCTGCCCGACCAACCCATCCCGGCTGCGGGCCAATATGGCGGCCCCACGCACACGCTGTCGGCCGACGAGCTCATCGACTACACCCGCGGGCGCGCCATCTTCGACTTCGAGTTCGGCCTCTCCGACGGCGTGGGCGCTCCCCGCTACAACGGCGACTCCTGCCGGGCCTGCCACTTCGAGCCCACCATCGGCGGTGCGGGCCCACGGGGCGTGAACGTGGTCCGCCACGGCATCATCAACGACTCGGGCGAGTTCGTGAACCCCGCGGTGGGCACCGTCCTCCACCGCGTCACCGCCCTGCCCGACAGCCTCAATGCGCCGCAGGAAGAGGTGGGGGTGTTCGAGCTGCGCAACACGCCCGCCCTGTTCGGCCTGGGCTTGGTCGACGCCCTCCCCGACGCCGTCATCGAAGCCAACGCCGACCCCCACGACGCCGATGGCGACGGCATCTCCGGCCGTGTGAGCTGGGTGGATGGCGGACGCATCGGCCGCTTCGGCTGGAAGGGCCAGGTGCCCACCCTCGAAGAGTTCGTGCGCGACGCCGTGTCGGTCGAGCTGGGCATGACGCTTCCGTTCGTCGAGGGCCTCACCTTCGGCAAGATCCAAGACAACGACGACGTCCCCGACCCCGAATTCCCGCCCGAAGCCGCCGAGCAGCTCCTCACGTTCATGACCCTCCTCGGCCCGCCGCCGCGCCAGTCTGGCGGAGACGCCGACGCCATCGCGCGTGGAGAGCTGCAGTTCGTGGCCGTGGGCTGTGCGTCCTGCCACGTGCCCGCGCTCGAAGGCCCCGACGGTCCGGTGCCGCTGTACTCCGACCTCCTCCTGCACGCGATGGACGAAGCGGGCCACTACGGCATCGAAGAAGCCGGCGCAGGCATGCACGAGTACCGCACCGCGCCGCTGTGGGGCCTGGCCACCACCGCGCCCTACCTGCACGACGGTCGGGCCGACACCATCCCCGAAGCCATCGAGGGCCACGACGGCGAGGCCAAGACCGCGGCCGAGGCGTATGCGATGCTCGACGATGCCGACCGCGACAACCTCTTGGCCTTCCTGGAGAGCCTGTGACCCCCCGCACGGCGCTGTGGGCCGGGCTGGTGCTGGCGACGGCCTGTCGGAACAACCCCAAGCCCGACCCCGACGACCCCACCACCACCGACCCCACCACCGACCCCACCACGGGCACCACCGAAGTGCCGGTCGACACGGGCGACGACTACCACGACCCCCTGTCCATCCCGGCTTCGCCCACCCTCGACCTCGGCGACTTCACCCCGTCCGAGCAGTGCGGGTCCTGCCACCCCACCCACTACGACCAGTGGCGCACGTCTGTGCACGCGTCGGCCATGCACGACCCCGTCTTCCAGGGCCTCGTCTACGCCCGCCAGACCAACCTCGAAGGCCAGCAGGACCTCTTCTGCACCCAGTGCCACTCCACGGTCGGCACCCGGTCGCACGATGTCCAGCCGTGGTTCTACTTCGACGACCTCGACCCCTTCACGATGGAAGGCGTCAACTGCGAGAGCTGCCACCGCGTGAGCGAAGTGGCCCGCACCCACAACGCCGGCCTGCGCATGGACCCCGGCGGCCCGATGCGCGGCCCCATCGCCGACCCCATCGACAACGCCTTCCACACCTCCGAAGCCGCCGACTTCATCTCCGACGCCGAGTTCTGTGGCGCCTGCCACGACGTCATCGAGACCACCGGCCTCCCTCTCGAGCGCCCCTACGAAGAGTGGCTCACCTCGCCCGCCAAGCAAGACGACCGGCCCTGTCAGTCCTGCCACATGCCCGAGAGCGCGGGCAGCGCAGCCGACGGCGGACCGGAGCGCACCGTGCACGACCACCGGTTCGTGGGCGTCGATGTGCCCCTGGTGGAGGGCTTCCTCACCGAAGACGAAGAAACCACCCTCCGCGCCGACATCGAGGCGCTGCTCCAGTCGTCGGGCACGGTCCTGCTCGACCTCCCCGCCACCGTGGTTCCCGGCGAGACGCTCGACGTGGTCGTCACGGTCCGCAATGAGGTCGACGCCCACAACCTGCCCACCGGCAGCACCTTCAACCGGCAGATGTGGCTCGAGGTCACCGTCACCGACGCCACCGGCCGGCAGGTCTACGAGACCGGCACGCTCGACGAGAACCTCGACCTCCGCAACCACTGGTCGGCCCTCGACCCCTACGGCGACGACGACCTCGTGACCTTCGGCTCCGGCTTCGTCGACGGCGACGGCATCCCCACCCTGTTCACGCACTACGCCACCGAACACACCTCGGGCGCCCTCCAGCCGCTGCACGACCGCACCGTCACGCTCTTCGCCCCCATTCCCGAAGATGCCGAAGGCCCACTCGATGTCGCCGCCCGGCTACGCTTCCGTCCGCTGGGCCCCTTCCTGTTGCGCCTGCTGGAGCTCGACGCGTGGCTCGACCACATCGTCATCACCGACATCGACGCCCACTCCGGGCAGGTCTCGCTCTCGGAGTAGGGCTGGCCGGTTGTGCGGGTGCGTCGAGTGATGAGCTGCAGAGTCGGCCGACGATTGTGTTGGATGGGCTCGACTCGGCGCCGCTGTGTGGACCGGAGGTGGCGGCGCCGTCTCTGCAGCCTGTGAAGGTGCACGTGGTGACGGTGGGGGTGCCGGATGACGTGGGCATGGTGGTGTTCGAGGCGACCCGGCGCGTGTGGGGTCGGCTGGGGCTGACCGTGGAGCGGGTGGGCTCGACGAAGGTGGGCGTGCAGCCGCTGCTGTTCGACGCCAAGGCACCCACGCCGGCCGGTCAGTTGGCACCCATGCAGGCCGTGCTGGATGCGCTGCCCGATGCTGCTGGCGCTGTTCCGCTGGTGGTGATGGCGGACTTCGTGGCGGAGGGGTCGGCTCTGGATGCGCTGCGGGGGCTCACCCTTCCCGCGGCGGATGCGGACATTGAAAGTGGTCTGCCCGAGGCTGTCTTGGTGACTGTGCGCCGACCGTCGGTGCCGGTGGTGTTCATCGATGCCGGGGCCGGACCGCGGGCACCGGGCGACCTCTCTCTGGCGCCGGCCCACGAGCTGGGGCATGCGCTGGGGCTGTCGCATCGGGCGGAAGACGACGTGTTGATGTCGGCGGGCGACCTGTCGTTGCGTTGTGTGCCGGGGTTGTCTGTGGAGGAGTGGCAGACGGTCCGGGCGAGCACGGAGGGTGGCGGATGAAGACGTGGCGGATGATGGTGGGGGCCGGGCTCTTGGGCGGGGTGTGTGTGACGGCAGTCGGCTGCGGCGTCCGGTGCTTCGAGACGGGCTTCAGTGGCGTCCGGATGACGCGGAGACGACGGTGTGGTCGGGCGAATTCGCGTGGAGCTCTAGTGCAGAGTCGGCACAGTCCGGGTCGGGAGGGCGTTGTGCTTCGGCTGCCAGCCGCCAGTCGCCAGCCGCCAGCCTTCTCGTGCCTGCTCCGTTGGAGCTGGTCGCCGAGAATACGCAGTGGCAGGTCCAGTTCCCTTCAGCTTCGACAGGACTGAGTGCCGCGACCGGGCTGGCTGCTGGCTGCTGGCTGCTGGCGGCCCAACCGGCAGGACCAATGAGCGTTCTCGCCGACTCCGGAACAGTCTGTCTCGGCGTGGGTCGCCTCAGCTCGCGTCGCCTTCCCGTGAGGGGTGGAGCTGTGCGGACTGGGACAGCGCGAAGGAAATGGGGATGAGCGCGTAGCCCAAGCGGGAAGCGTCCGCGCAGGCGTGCAGCAGGTCGGGGGAGGTGGCGAGCTCGACCAGCAGCTCGGGGAGATGACCCACCACTGTCGCATGGCTTCGGAGTTCGAAGCCCACCATGTACATGCGCTCGGCCGTTGGCGGAAAGGGGACGGCCGACGGCTGAAGGGACGACCTCAGCTCTCGAACCAGCCGGTCCAGTCCGGTTCGCGCCAATGCCACATCCTCGACCAGCTCCCACCCCTCGGGAATGGGCGCGCCCACGAACAGCGCCCGCCGCATCCGTGCCTCGGCTCGGGCCAGCTCGGCGAGGATGCCCTCCAGCCGGCGGACCTGCGACTGGCAGTACGCGATGGCGGTGGGAGACAGGGGCGCTCGAGTCGTCGTGTCGGTCATGTGGCCTTCCCCCGACGGGCTTGCGTTGCCCATCCGAGCTGAGCCTATCTGCTCGACCGGTCCACCACCGCTGCTCTTTGGAGCGTGACTCTAAATAGGGTCACGCTTCGGGATGCTTCGGGATAGGCTGCCGGTCGACCCCTCCACACACGGGAGCCGCCATGCGCCGCCTCGCCCCCCTCCTCTTTCTCGCAGCCTGCTCCGGTGCAGACGACTCGGGCGTGGGCAAGGAGCCGTCGGGTGGTACTTCCGGAGATGACGGTGGGTCGGGCTCGGGCGACGATGGTGGCTCGGGCTCGGGCTCGGGCGACGACAGCGGCTCCGGCGACGATGGGGGCGACACGGGCGACGACACCGGCGAGCCCCCCGACCTCTCCGGCACCTGGACCTTCCAGTCCGACACGGTGACCGTGGAGGCCGACGAGACCGACGGCTTGCGCTCCTACACCCTGTCCAGCACCCACCCCATGCGCGATGGCGCGCCGTCTACGCGCACCTTCACCGAGCTCGACGGCGACCCCCTCCTGCGCTCTGGCGTGCTGCTCACCGATGCCCTGTTCGCCATGGCGGTCGACGATGCCCGGCTCAACGCCGTCTCCCAGATCGAGGACTACGCGTTCGCTGAGCCCGAAGACTGCGAGTGCTACAAGACCGGCGCCCTGTGGAACTGGGTGTGGACCCGCGACATCGCCTACGCCACCGAGCTGGGCCTGGCGTGGCTCGACCCCGAGCGGGCGGCCAACTCTCTGCTGTTCAAGCTGTCCGAGGAAAAGGGCGGCGGGAACCTGCAGATCGTCCAGGACACCGGCACCGGCGGCAGCTGGCCCATCTCCACCGACCGGGTGGCTTGGGTGCGCGGGGCCATGGCGGTGCTGCGCTACCACGACCACCCCGAGCTGCGCGAGAAGGCCATCGAGGCCATGCGCAACACCGCGGCGATGGACCGGGTGTACGCCTACGACCCCCGCGACGGCCTGTACCGCGGCGAGACCAGCTTCCTCGACTGGCGCGAGCAGACCTACCCCGCGTGGACCGAAGGCAACGTGGTGCACATCGGGATGTCCAAGTCGCTGTCCACCAACCTCGACCACCTCTACCTGCTGCGGTCCCTCGAAGAGCTCACGGGCGAGACCCATGGGGCGGCCGAGCTGGCCGAAGCCATCGACGCGGGCTTCTGGGATGGCGTGGCCTACAGCTCGTACAAGACCACCGAGCTCGACCCCGCTCCCGCCGAGCGCCACGACCTCCTGGCCACGTCCTTCGCGGTCATGGACCTCGGCACGCACCCCGAAGCGATGGCCAACTACCCCCACGGTCCGTTCGGTCCGCCGGTCATCTGGCCCCAGCAGCAGCTCGTGGCCGTGTACCACAACCGGGGCATCTGGCCGTTTGTGACGGCGTACTCGGTGATTGCAGCCCGCCAGGCCGACAACGGGGCGGTGCTCGACGCTGGCATCGACTCGCTGGTGCGGGGCGCGGCGCTGAACCTGTCGCACATGGAGAACTTCGAGGTGGCCACGGGTGCCAACTGGCTCGACGACGGCGACTACTCGGGCCCGGTGGTGAACTCCCAGCGGCAGCTGTGGAGCGTGGCGGGCTTCCTGGGTGCCGTGGCCCACGGTGTCTTCGGCGTTCAGGGCGAGGACGGCGAGGTGTCGGCGGCACCCATCCTGCCCTCGGGCGAGTGGTTCACGGAAGGGGCCACGCTCACGTTGCGCGGCGAGACCTACACCATCGAGGCGGACACCCTGTCGGAAGGTGGCATCACCACCTTCGACCCGTCGGACTGGCAGGAGCTGTTCGGGGCGCGGACGCCGGAGGTGTCGGTCTCGGGGTCTGGGGACGCGGTGACGGTGTCGTTTTCGTCGACCGAGACGGGGGCCACCTTTGCGGTCTACCGGGATGGCGAGCTGGTCGCCGACAACGCCACCTCGCCCTTCACCGACACGGTCGACTACACGGCCTGCTACAGCGTGGTCGCGCGCCTGGTGCATTCCTCGCAGCCCTCGGCCCCGCAGTGCTGGTGGGGCGACGGCTACCAGCGCATCCAGACGGTCGATGCCAGCGCATTCTCGGCCAACGGCGGCACCTGGTCCACCGACCACGGACGCGGCCACTACGGCAGCTGGGGCGCGGTCGACCACACGCTGTCGGCCACCATCACCCCCGACCACTCGGGTGCGCACTACCTCCAGTTCACCTTCGGAAACGGCGCGGGCTCGGTCGACACGGGCATCACGGCGGCGGTGAAGTGGGTGGAGGTGCGCGACGGCGCTGGCACGCTCGTGGACGAAGGCCCGGTGTTCATGCCGCACATGGGCGACTGGAGCATCTGGACGGACTCGAGCCTGGTGCCGGTCACGCTGACGGCGGGCACGACCTACACGGTCACGGTGCGCGACGGCTGGAACATGAGCCACCTGGCCCACTACGAGAGCTACGTCGGTGGGCGGGGTGGGGGCAGCCAGCCCAGCAATGATGTGAACATCGCCGAGATGAAGCTGCTGTTCATGCGGTAGGTGGGGCCTCTCCTGCGAGGGGGGACGCATGTTGGGCCCCCTCCGCCTCGCGTTGCTCGGCACCTCCCGCTGTGAGGGGACGCATGTTGGGCCCCCTCCGCCTCGCGTTGCTCGGCACCTCCCCCTGCGAGGGGGAGGACTCTTGGGCCCCCTCCGCCTCGCGTTGCTCGGCACCTCCCCCTGCGAGGGGGAGGACTCTTGGGCCCCCTCCGCCTCGCGTGGCTCGGCACCTCCCGCTGTGAGGGGACGCATGTTGGGCCCCCTCCGCCTCGCGTGGCTCGGCACCTCCCCCTGTGAGGGGGAGGACTCTTGGGCCCCCTCCGCCTCGCGTGGCTCGGCACCTCCCGCTGTGAGGGGGAGGACTCTTGGGCCCCCTCCGCCTCGCTTTGCTCGGCACCTCCCCCTGCGAGGTGAGGACTCCGAAGGTCCGCGCGCGAAGTCCTCCCCCTTCAGGGGGAGGTGGCCCGCAGGGCCGGAGGGGGCCCCCACATCAAAACCAGAAGTGCCCCTGCACGAACACATCTCTGCCGGCCCCCATGGGCGTCTGGAGCACCCGTCCAAGCGCCGTCACCGTCACGCCGGGCACCGGGCTCACCTCGAGGCCTGCGCTCCAGCGGTCCTGGCGGTCTTCCAGGCGGCCGAGGTCTTGCCAGCCGGTGTCGTAGCGGCCGCGCAGCAGGATGCCGTTGCGCAGGATCCACGACACCTCCACCATCGCTGCGGCGAACTTCTGGGCGTCGAGGGCGTCTTGCTCGCGGCGGCCCACGGACACCTCGCCCAGCAACGTGAGCGGCACCTTCTCCCAGTAGTAGGCGGGGTTGAGGCCACCGGCGAGCGCGAGGGCACCGATGTCGCCGCGGCCTTGGCCTTGTCGCTGCTTGGTCATGGCGTGGCCCTGGACGCTCCAGCCGAGGTCGCGCCACCCTGCCTGGGCTGCAGCACCCCAGCCGGGGTCGAAGGTGCCGCCGTGGAGGAAGCTGGTGTCGTTGCGGAAGACCGAGACCGCGGCGAACGGGTAGTTGGGGGCGGTGCCGACCTCGACGCCCAGCACGGTGTCGTCCGACGTGGACACATCCTGCTCGAACCAGCTGCGCACAAAGGCGGTGTGGTCGTCGCCGTAGGTGCCGTAGGCGGGCATGAAGACGCCGGCCTTGGCCCAGCTCATGCCGGGCAGCTCATGGGCCATCACGAAGGCGTTGCGGGCGAAGACCGGGCCTTCGGGGGTGGTGAAGCCGTCGATGGGACCGGTGGATCGGGCGCGGGCCGCCACGGTGGCCATGGCCGTGACGTGCTCGATGGGGTGCACGGCGGCGTGGAGGTCGACCTGCATCGGGAAGGCGGCTTGGGTTCCGCTCCACCAGGCTGCGCGGATGTCTCCGCCCACCTGGAGGACGGGGTCGGCGTTGAGGTCGTCGTAGCGGCCGTCCCAGAAGGCCATCTTGTGGGGCTCGCCCTCGGGGTTGCCGAAGCTGGTCCAGTCGCCGGTCTGCCCTTCGCCCATGCCCGCCTGGACGTCGTCCCAGTCCGACGGGATGGTGCGGCCCTCCACGGCTCCTTCGGCGGGGGGCTCGTCGAGGAATTGTCGCACCCGCCAGCGGACGTCGTCGGGGGCGACCTCGCGGTGGAGGTCGGAGTAGCTGCGCTCCTGGCGGTGGAAGACCGAGAGCGTGGACTGGCCGAAGTACCGACCGCTCGCGTTGCGCAGGCCGCCGCCGGTGGGGTTCACGTGGCATGCGATGCACTGCATGGTGCACTTGCGCTCGAGGAGGTCGGGGTTCTCCCAGCCATCGGGGTCTTCGTAGGTGGGGGAGACGTGGCAGTTGGCACACGTGCGGCCGCTGCGCTGGGCGTACATGGGGGTGGCCGAGGCCGACCGTGGGACCATGGCTGCCAGGAGCAGGGTGAGGAAGGCGACGAGGACGCGGACCGACATCATTCCTCCGGGGCACCGTGGGCCACCCAGCGGGCGAGGGTGACCTGGTCGTCGATGGACAGGCGGGGCTGGGCGCCCGGCGGCATGGAGAGTGGCTCGTGGCCGAAGCAGGCCACGTTGCTGGTGCCAGACAGCGGCGCGAGGTGCTCGGAGAAGGCGTCGATGACGTCGTCTCCGACGGATGTGCACACCAGGCCGATGCGGCCGGCGACGATGGCCGACGAGGTGGACAGGTCGACCCCACCGGCGAGCCGGGTGTCGGGGTGGTGGCACCGCAGACACGCCGACTCGACGATGGGGGTGACGTCGGCGAGGGTGGGGTGTTGCTCTCCCCAGCCGGTGTCGATGGAAGGTGGCGACGGGGGGCAGCCGAGGAGGAAGCCGCCCATCCCGCCGCCGAGAATGGCGCGCTGGAAGGTGTTCATGGCGATGTCCGGGTGGACCACTCGCGGTCGTGGCAGGTCCAGCACGAGGGGCCGTCGCTGCCGTCGAGGTGCCGGTCCGGGTCGTCGGCGCCTTCCACGAACGTGAAGCCACCGTGGCAGCCGGCCGCATCGCAGCTGGCGTAGCGAGGCTCGACGGGTGTGTCGGGACAGGTCATCCACCCGCCGTCGGGGTCGCGGCAGAGGTAGGGCGTGGACTTGCCCGACGCGTGGGCCGACGACACCTGGCCGAGGCCCTCCACCCAGTCCTCCTCCACGTCGTTGTGGGGCGGCTCGGCGGGAGGGTCGTAGGCGGACTTGGCGCCACAAGCCGTGGTCATCAGGACCAGTCCGAAGAGGAACGAGGGGGGGCGTGACATGGGCCCTCCGGGGCGTGCGCGCGACCCGGGATGGGCCGCGCGCCGATGGGTGGGAGCTCAGTCCTCGTCTTCTTCGTCCTCGTCTTCTTCGTCCTCGTCTTCGTCCTCGTCTTCGTCCTCGTCTTCGTCCTCGTCTTCGTCTTCGTCTTCGCACTCCTCTTCTTCTTCGTCCTCGCAGTCCTCTTCGTCTTCGTCTTCGTCTTCGTCTTCGTCTTCGTCTTCGTCTTCCTCTTCTTCGGTGTCCTCGTCGTCTTCGAGCCCGGAGTCTTCACTGCCAGCCGAGGCAGCAGACGGCGGGGCACCTGCACCGCGGGCGGTGGGCGACGTGTGGACCGTGAGCCCGCTGTCCGGAGCGCAGCCGGATGCCATGAGGAGCATGACCAGGCCGATGAGGAGGGTGATGAGCTGCGGCATTTCGAGACTCCCTGTGTGTCTTCGCGGCGCTCCGTTCATCGGGGCGCACACACAACGTGTCTCGGTGAGCGGGCGGCTGCCGTATCCGAAACGCGAAAATTCGCTTTCTCCGTTTTCGTTGCTGGATACGAAAAAATGTACTGAAATTCATCTCTCTGGACTGCATCGGTCGTATCCGTGGATACGATGCGTCTGGAGCCACCCACCATGACTGATCCCCGACCCCAGGTCTACGCCTACCTCGACCACCGCAAGTACCTCGCGGACTGGTTTGCGTGGAAGAAGTCCACGAACAAGCGCTTCTCGCACCGGATGTTCGCGCGCCTGGCCAAGCAGAAGTCGCCCAGCCTGCTGCTGCTGGTCACCAAAGGAGAGCGCAACCTCTCTCCCACCACCACACGGCAGTTTGCGAAGGCCATGGCGCTGGATGCCGACGAGACCCGGTTCTTCACCATGTTGGTGAAGCTCGATGCGGCGCAAGACTCGCGCGAACGCACTGCGCTGTTCGAGAAGATCGCGGCCTCTGCGCGCTTTCGGGCGGCCCGTCGCATCGAGGGCGAGACCTTCCAGTACCTCTCGCATTGGTACATCCCGGCGATTCGCGAGATGGCGTCCATGCCTGGATTTGTTCCAGATCCAACCTGGATTGCGCGTCACATGCGCCCCCGCATCACCGTGGCCAAGGCCCGCGCGGCACTGTCGACGCTGCACGAGCTGGGCATGGTGAGGGTCGACGACGACGGCTCGGTGCTGCTCGCCGACGGCGACTTCGTCACGCCTCACGAGGTGGCGGGGCTGGCTGTGCACAACTTCCACCAAGGCATGCTCGAACGCGCCGCAGACTCCATCGAAGCGTTCAAGTCGAATGACCGCCACCTGGGCGCGGTTACGGTCAAGATTCCGTTGTCCAGAGTACCGCGCCTCAAGCAAGAGGTTGCGGCCTTCCTCGAACGGGTACTGGACATTGCAGAGTCGCCACTCGGCGACTTGGAAGCCCTCGAAGCGCAGCGTGTGGTGCAAGTCAACGCGCAGCTGTTCCCCATGACCGCCGACATCGCCCCCACGGAGTCCTCATGAAGCCCCTGTCCGTCCGCCTCACGGTCGTCCTCGCCGCGGTGGGGCTCTCCGGGTGTCGGTCCGATGGCCAGCTGCACGGCACGCTGGTGGGCAACCCCGGGAATGCTGGGATGACGGCTGCTCCTTCGGCGGGTGCCGAGGTGCAGGTGGCTCGAGTCGGTGTGGCCGATGTGGCGTGGCAGCCGTGCGAAGGCGGGGCGCCCACGGTGGTGGTGCTCGACCGAACGGTCGACCTGTTGGCCGGTGAGCGCTTTGATGCACCGGCGGGTCGGTGGTGCGGGCTGGACGTCTCCGCGTCGGGGCCGCTCGAGGTGGAGCTTGTGGCCCTCGAAGGCGGTGGCACGGCATCGGTCCGGCTGGATGTGGCGGTGGTCACGCTCGGCTCAACGGGCCTGGGGGTCGACGAGGCCCGCTCGGTGGTCATCGACCTGGGACGGGTGGACTGGCTGGCCCCTACCGTGCTCGGGTACGCAGCCGGGGCGGCGGTGGTGGTGGACAGTGCGTCTGCGCTGCACGGACCGCTGGTGGGCGTGGTGGAGCAGGCCAGCGCGGCCTACGACGACGACGGCGACCTCCTTCTCGACGACACAGAGCGCGCGGCAGCGCCGGTGGCCGAAGGTCCGGGCTACACCGCACCGGATGCGGAAGACGACGAAGAAGACGACGAAGAGGACGACGAAGAAGACGACGAATAGCCGCTACCCCTCTGGCGCCGTCCAGCCTGCGCTGAAGGGCCAGCCGAAGCTCTGTCCCACGGCGTGCATGGGCAGCTGGAGGTCCCAGCCGGCCACGTCGAGCACGGTGGCCGCGAACGTGTTGCTGTTGGGGCCGGGCACCGGCAGGTAGGTGTCGGTCCAGGTGTACTGCTCGGGAGCAGCCTCCAGCACGTCGATCACAGCGAGGGCGTCGTGGCCGGTTCGCTCGCCGACCAGGCAGCTTCCACGGCCTTGCGACACTTGGGGTTCGATGCGGTCGACGAACAGGTGGTCGTGGGGCCCGCGCGCGGACTGCCACACTTCGATGCGGTGGACCCGGTCGTCGCCCGGCTTCGTGTAGAGGAAGTGGGGGTGGACGGCCCGACCCTGCAGGTACCCGATGGGCGACATCCACAGCTGTACGGCGGGTGCGTGCTGGCGCAGGAGGTCGAGGTCGGCCGGGTGCGTGGGTGGGCAGGTCATGGGGGGCGACGCAAGGTGCAGGCCGGTGAGCCCCACCGCCACGGTCGCCCACATCAGCTTCCGACGCACTACCACGCCGAGCCGTCGGCCCGCAGCCCGGGAGACGACGCGGCGCCGCCGGGGTCCACGTCGTCGTGGTAGGCCAGCTCGCTGCCCAGAGCGCCGTCTACCAGCCGGTTCCAGGCCACACCTTCCCGTGCGGTGGCCCAGTCGACCTGGTCGTGGAGCGCGCCGTCGTTGGTGTAGAGGGTGAGGGCGTCGCCGGTGTTGTTGAGGGAGAGGGTGCCCGTGGAGCTCTCGATGGCGCCTGGCACCTCGGAGTGGTCGCCGCGGTCGAAGAGGACCAGGGCCTCGCCGGCTTCCAGGATGGTGTCGGTGAACTCGTGGCGGATGCCGGAGACATCGTAGACCGACCAGCCCTCGAGGTCGGCGGGGTCGGGGCCCAGGTTGATGAGCTCGATGTACTCGTTGCCGGTGTCGGTGCCGGTGGGGTTGGGCATCAGCTCGTTGAGCACGATGTGGAAGTCGGGAACCTCGACGTGGGTGAAGTCTTCGCCGTCGGCGCGGGTGCCCGGGGAGGACTCGGTGAGGGTGGGGCTGACGCGGTCGTGGGCCGTGAAGGCGGCGGTCTTGTCCATGTCGGTGGCGCGGTTCCAGCTCACGCCCGAGAAGGAGCCGGCGTAGTCGACCCGGTCGATGATGGCGCCGGCGGGGTCGGCGAGGATGATGGTGTCGCCGCCGTTGTTGAGCGACAGGAAGCCGGTGGACGAGACCTGCGACTTGGGGATGTGCGAGTGGTCGCCCTGGTCGAACACCACGAGGCCGTCGCCGGGCTCGAGCACGGTGGCGCCGAAGACGTGGCGGATGGGGTGGGTGGCGTCGCCGAGGGTCCAGCCGTCGAGGTTGACCGCTGTGACGCCCACATTGATGATCTCCACGAACTCTTGGCCGCGGTCGGTGCCGGCGGGGTCGGGGAGGAGCTCGTTGATGAAGAGCTCGGGCACGCGCACACAGGGGTCGACGGGCTCGGAGGCGAACTCGGGGTGCGGCGTGGCGACGTCGAAGACGCGACAGAACTCTTGGGCGTAGAGGTTGATGAGGGCGGGGTCGCGCAGCTCGACGAGGTTTTCGTCGTTGTAGCGGGTGGCGCTGTTCGACCAGTTGAACGAGCCCATCGCCACCACGGGGTCGGAGGAGTCCACGCCGGCGTCGATGATGAGCGCCTTGTGGTGGAGCTTTCCGCCGGCGAAGCCCGTCGCGTTGTGGTTGCCGTCGATGTAGGTGGGGATGCCCTCGAGAGCGAGCAGCTCGTCGACGGAGTAGCGGCCGCGGGCCTGGCTTTCGTCGAAGATGCCCACCACTTCCACGCCCCGGTCGCGGGCGGCCACCATCGCGGCCAGGACGTCGGGGTGCGTGTACGAGAAGATCATGAAGTGGAGGGTGTGGTCGGCAGAGTCGACGAGGTCGACGAGGTCGCGGATGGGGTCGTGCTCGGGCGAGAAGTGGAACACGATGTCCTGGTCGCGGAAGGAGAAGCTGCGGGCCTCGGCGATGTCGTCTTTCTTCCGGCCGAACTCGCCGTGGACGTACATCTGCTCGAACTCGCGGGTGTACTCCTCGGCCATCACGGTGGACTCGATGATGACGGCGTTGTTGTTGTTCTGGAGGATGCCGGTCTCGGTGGCGTTGGTGGAGCCGGTCCAGACCGCCTGGCCGTCTACGACCACGAATTTGTTGTGCATGATGCGGTCGCGGGGCTTGCGCATCTCGATGTGGATCCCCACGTCTTCGAGGGCGAGGTAGCCGGAGTCGAGGGCTTCGTCGCCGTCGCCCACCATCCGGATGTCGACCCCGCGGTCGTGGGCGGCGAGCACGGCGGTGATGACATTGCTGCGCTTGAACTCGTACAGGCAGAGGTCGATGGAGGTGGTGGCGGCGTCGATGAGGGCCACCAGGGCGTCGTCGAGCTCGGGGTCGACCTCTTCGCCGCGTTCGGTGCCGGGCGTGGTGAAGTACACCTCGAGCAGGCCGTCGGTGTCGAAGTCGCGGATGGTGTTGCGCGGGACTTCCGAGAGGTCGAGCGGTGGTGCGACGGTGCGGTCGCCGGTGCACGCGAGGGCCAGGCCGGGAAGCGCCATGAGGAGGATGTTCTTGCGCATCAGTGCACCTGGGTGAAGAGGGTGAACTCGCCCACGTGCGAGGCGTAGCGGCTGTCGACGACGACGTACCAGGTGCCCGACTCGCCCGCGCCGGCGGTCCAGCCGAGGTACTCGATGTCGTTGTCGGCCACCTTGTCTTCGCAGGCCACGGGAAGGGTGTCGGGCGCGCAGTCGCGGACGAGGTACACCGAGCCGTCGAAGGTGGGGTTGAGGGTGAGCCCCACGCTGTCGCCGTCGGCGGGGACCTCGATGCGGTAGATGGCGTCGTAGGCGGGCATCTCGTCGACGCCACACAGCACGGTGTCGAAGCCTTCGTCGGAGAGGCCGGCGGTGGTGCCCACCCACGAGGCTTCGGTGAGCGGCGGGAGGAGGTCGGCGTCGGCGCAGGAGTCGGATGGGGGCAGGACGCCGATGACCTCGAAGTCCTGGAGGCGGGACACGCCGGTGGACGCGCCTTGCGTGGCGGTGATGACGCGGTCGCCGGGGGTGGCGTCGGTGGCAACGGAGATGGAGACGGTGGCGTCGGGGCCTGTGCCGCCATCGACGGTGATGCTGTCGACCGTGACGCCCGCGCCGAAGTCGAAAGAGACCTCGTCCTGGACAAAGTCCCAGCTGCGGTTCTCGATGGTGAAGGTGTGGCTGTCGCCCTGACGGACCCGCTCGAGGAGGTAGAGGTCGACGGCGGCGTCGATCTCGACCGACACGAAGAGGTCGGTGAGCTCGCCTTCAGTGCTGGCGTCGGACTCGTCGAAGACCACGATGACGTCTTCGTCTTCAGCGGCCAGGTAGTCGAGCACCTCGGTGGAGTTGTAGCCGGTCTCGTTCCAGCAATCGATCCACTCGTAGTCGCACCCGCGCATCAGGCCGATGGCGACGTCGCCGAGCTGCAATGCGGCGCTCACCCGCAGGCGCTCGCCGGCTTGCAGCGACACCCGGTGGAAGCTCTCGGCGCCGTTGAAGTTGATCTCCACGCCACACTCGTCGATGAGGTCGACTTCGCTGGTGCGGCCGTCGCGGTCGTCGTAGTGGAAGCCGGTGCGCAGGGGGGGCAGGAAGAGGGCCTCGTCGCAGGTCTCGCCGCCGATGATGGGGTGGTAGACGCCGATGTCGGAGGGGGCGGTGAGGGTGGTGCCGCTGTCGGTGATCTGGACCGGTCGCCACTCGGCTTCGGCGTCTTCGTCGACGAGCAGCCGCACGCGGGCGGTGTGGCCGGCGTCGAGAAGCTCGATGTCTTCGACGAAGATGCCCTCTCCCAGGTCGAGCTCGGCGGACTCGGTGAAGGTGCCTTCGGCCCGGTGGAACTCGATGGTGTTGATCTGACCGGAGAGCATGGTGCGGGGGTAGAAGTTGAGCTCGTTGACCTGCACCCAGTTGGTCCAGGACTCTTCGATGGCCCGCACCACCACCACGCCTTCGTCGAGCTGAACCTCGGTCTCGACCATCCGGGCGAGCGTGACGGCGATGAAGTCACCGGCGAGGTCTTGCAGCTCGTCGGCGGTGAACGACACGCCCCCCTCGTCGTCGTCGAGTAGCCGGGTGGTGGCGTAGTACTCGCCGATTGCGGTGACGAGCATGGTGTCGTTGGCGGACGCGGAGGGGGTCCAGGTGATGTCGAGGGGGGCGTCGGGGTGGAGGATGTGCAGCAGGGTGGGGTCGACGCCCTCGATGACCACAGGCTCGGGGACCTCGACCACGCTGGTGAGGGCCTGTGCAGCGACATGGGCGCCGCCGTCGACCTCGAACAGCATGGCGGCGCCGCTGGCGAACGGACCGGCCTCGATGACGTCGGAGGGGTCGGACTGGTAGTACACGAAGCCCGCGGACTCCGTGTAGTAGAGCTCGACGTCTTCGCCGATCAGCACGCGCTCACCGGCGTCGAGGTAGTCGCTGGTGGTGGGGTCGAGCGGGAGGGTTTCGTCGAAGGCGGCGTTGGGTGTGGGGCCGTCGGGCATGGGCCAGCCGAGCCAGGTCTCGTCGACGTTGGCGCCCGACCAGCGCAAGGCCCCGACCGGGCTGATGACGCCCTGCCACTCGGGGGTGGTGGAGAAGAGGCCCTGCGCCCAGGTGGTGTCGGCGAAGTAGCGGTCTTCGGGCCAGTGCATGACCACGACCACGCCGAGTGGGGTGTCGGCACCGGTGGCCGGCTCGCCGGTGTCGGGCGGAGGGTGGGACACATCGGTGGTGGTGATGTGGGTGGCCTCTTTGGGGGCCTCGGAGGCACATCCGGTGAAGCCGGCCAGCGGGATGATGAGCATCGGAGAACAGCGCATTCACCGAGACTATCGTGTGGCCTGGCGCTTGGAGCGCTGGGTGGCGTGTTTGAGCGTGTTCCTGCCAAAAAACGACGTAACAGGCTCCCGGAGTGCCCTCTTTCAGGGGGGGGAGGTGAGGTCAAGCCCGAGGGCTCGCTCCATGTGGGCGGGGGTGGTGGTGAGCTGGGCCAAGGTGACCTGATCCAGTTCCTCGAGGAAGCGTGCGCGGGCGCGGTGGAGCACCCCGATGAGGCCGCAGGCGGGGGTGAGCTTGCAGCGGTTCTTGGGGCCCATGCACTCGACGAGGTCGAAGTCGGGTTCCATGAGGCGCACCACGTCGCCCACGGTGGTGCGTTCGGCATCAGGAGCCAGCTCGACGCCACCCCCTCGGCCGCGGGTGGACACGACGACACCGCCCTTGACCAGCCGCTGGGTGACCTTGCGGAGGTGGTCGAGGGAGATGTCGTAGGCGCTGGCGAGCGTGGGCATGGGCCACCGTCGGCCCGGAGATGCGGCGAGCACCACCAGGACGCGGAGCGCGTAGTCGGTCTGGACGTTGAGTCTCATGGAGGCGCGGTGACGAATGCGTCGGCGTGGATGCGCTGGAGTGAGGCACCTCCCAGGAAGAGCCGACGCTGCAGGCTCTGGACCCAGGCGGGCGCGCCGCACAGGTAGTGGCGTCCCCTTGCGAGGCCCTCCTTATTGGCAAGGACGGCATCTTCCAAGGGCCCTGAGTGGATCCCCGGCTGCTCTTGCGCATCCAGGGCCCCCAAGTGGAGGTGGAGCCGGGGTGTGCGAGCAGCGCGTTCGCGGAGGTTGTCGGCCCAGTAGAGGTCGGTGGCGGTGCGGGCGCCGAAGTACAGGTGGACCGGTGCGTGGTGTCCGGCCTGGTCGGCATCGTCGAGAATGCCCAGCAGCGGGGCCAGGCCGGTGCCCAGGCCGGCGAGGACGAGGGGACGGTCGGGCTCGTCGACGTACACACAGTCTCCTGCTGGGCCGCGGACCTGCAGAGGCGTCCCGATGGGTGCGTCTGCGAGCCAGCGGCTCATGCGACCGTCGGGCAGGATGGCCACGTGGAGGCGGATGTGGTCGGTCCAGCGGGTGGCGACCGAGTAGGGACGGGTGAGACCGTCGGCTCGGATGACATTCACGAACTGGCCGCCGAGGCAGGTCAGGCCGGGCACGTGCAGGTCGAGGATGGCCGTGGTGCCACGCCGCTCGCGGGCGACGAGAATGCCCGGTAACGGGGCGTCTTCGGCGTCGGCGGGCACGAGCTGGAGCGCCTCTGCGGGGATGCAGACACACGCCTTGAACACGCCGCGGGCCTTCTGGCCGGGGGTGAGGCCTTCTTGTGCGCGGGCGGGCACGGTGCCGTCGACGGCCCGGACCAGGCAGCTCTGGCACACGCCCGCCCGACAGGATGCAGAGGGCGCTGTACCGGCCGCTTCGAGGGCATCGAGGACGGTCTGACCGGGCGCCAACGAGAGGGTGCGACCGGACCAGGTGAGGGTGGTCATCGGCCGAGAACGTCGGCGCGAGCCCCTTCTGCCACGCTGGCGACGGTACCGATGAGGTCGGCAGACACGCCCAGCTCGGCGAGGGTGTCGCCCAGGTGCTTCACCACGTGGTCGAAGTGGGAGTCGTCGAGGCCCCGTGCGACGAGGTGGGCGTGGGCGGACCGCATGTCTTTGCCGGTGTAGTTGTTGGGGCCGCCGGTGACCATGGTGAGGAAGGCCTTCTGCTTGGCGGCCTGGGTCATCATGTCGACGCCCTCGAAGAAGTGGGCGATGTGGTCGTCGCCGAGGACCTTCCGGTAGAAGAGGTTCACGGCGGCATCCATGGCGGGGGCGCCGCCGATCTGTTCGTACACGCTGGACATCTGCATCTCCTGTTTGAATGCGAACGGGAGATACCAGTTTGAACTGGAGGGTGCGAGTCCAGTTTTTGGGTTGTCGCCTCACAGCTCGAATAGCTGAATCGTGCTCTCAGCCGGCGCGTTCGTAGGCCTGGCGCATCCAGCTCTTGAGGGTGTCGTCGACCTGGTCGAGCGCCGTGACGTTCGACTTGTGGGTGCACATGCCCTTGGCCAGGGAGACGCGCTCGTGGGGCGGTGGCGTGCCTTTGCCGAGGTTGAGGCCCAGCTCCACGCGGGCGCGGCTGGGGGCCTTCACAACGGCGAACTGCTTCTTGCGGCGCAGGCTCACGGCAGTCTTCTGGATGACCACGGTGACGTCGGGGCCCAAGGTGCGGGCGTGGTCGAGCAGGGCGTCGCAGATGGGCCGCAGCGGGGCTTTGCCCTTGGCGTACTGGGCGTCGAGGAGGTCGGTCTCGGCCTTGGGGCCACCGGCGAGGTGCTCGCGGACCACGTGGGCGAGCAGGTTGGCGTTGCCGTAGGTGAGCCCGAGGGTGGCCTTGAAGTGGTTGAGGATGGCGCGGTGCTTGTCGAGACCGGCATCGCGGACCTCGGTGGCGTGCTGCTCCACGGTGCCGCCGGTCTGGGCGAGGATGTTGGCGAGCTGGGTGGCGGCCTGGTCTTTGGGGTTGGGCATGGAGACCTCCTGTGGGCAGGAGGATGCCGTGTGCGGTGGCTCTTGGCTTGGACGAACTTGATGTGGGGTCAGGCCTCGGGGGCGAAGCCTGCGCCCTCGCCGGGTTCGAGGTCGCCGTAGACCGCGCGCTGGGCGGCCACGTACTGGGAGGGGGTGAGGCCCATGTGCCGCTTGAAGTCGCGGATGAGGTGGGCCTGGTCGTACCAGCCGAGCTCTGCGGCGGCGTGGGCCCAGTCGGTGCCGTTGCGGGTGTCGACGGCGGCCAAGAGCGCGCGCATGCGGGCGATGCGGGAGAGCATGCGGGGGGTGAGGCCTACGTGGCGGGCGAACTCGCGGTCGAGGTGGGCGTGCGAGATGCCGAGCTCGCGGGCGATGTCGGCGATGCTGCGGGAGGGCTGGCCGAGCAGGGTGTCGACGGCGCGGGCACAGCGCGCGAAGCCGCCGGACGCCGGCTGGAGGTGGGCTTCGAGGGTGTGGGCGACGTGGGCGAGCTGGGCGTCGGGGTTGTTGGGAAAATCGGTCAGGAGGGTGTTTCGGAGGTTGGCGGTGTGGGGCCACACCTCGGTGAGCAGGCGGACCTGGCCACGGTGGGCGCGGGGGGCGACCCCAAAACAGGGACCGGCACCAACCGGGGTGGTGACGATGCCGATGGCGTGGGTCTCGCCGAGGGGGCGGTTGCGCACCGGGCGGTCGTGGGGACCGATGAAGAGGCCTTCCGCGGACGCGATGGGAGCGCCGCCGGCGGGGGTCTGTTCGAGGGGGTCGCCGAGCACGAGGATGGCCACGGAAGTGCCGGTGGGGCCGATCTGTTCGCTGTTGTAGGGGACCTGGCCGCGCGCGTACCACAGCATCTGGACGTAGGGCGCGAGGGCAGGCCCGGGCGGGTGGGTGCGGAAGTCGAAGGGGAAGTCCATGCCCCCGAGTCTACCGGTCGTCGAGGCCGCGGCCGGCGGCGAGGGTGGCCGCGAGGTCGGGGACGAGGTTGAAGCGCGACCCTTCGGGTGTGGTGGTGACGGCGCAGGTGGTGGCCCGCAGGCGGGTGGGGGTGCCGAGCTTGTGGGGGGCGCGCAGGGAGACGGGGCTGGTGGCGAGCAGGCGCTCCTGGCGGGGCGTGGTGCCGCGTGGGTCGGCGTCGCTGAACACCACGGTGATGGCGTTGGGGAGGTTGTTTCCAGGGAGCTGGACGACGGCTCGGGTGCGGTTTCCGTGGTGGGTGACGGTGGCCCGGGGGTGGTCTCCCTTGGCGCCGACGCCTTCGTGGACGGCGCCCGACCAGTCGATGGCCCACTGCTGGATGGGGTCGGGGTCGGTGGGGCAGTCCCAGTCCATCGAGCGGTCGGGGCCGCGGGTGCTGGTCCAGATCTCGAGGTGGTCGGCGTGCACCCACGAGTCGGCACGGGCCACCACGATGTCGTCCCAGATGTCGACGATGAGGGTGTTGTCGTGGGTGAGGGTGGCGGCGAGCCGGCCGTCTCGGGCGGTGCTGGTGGGTCCCCACGCCACATGGCCCTCAGTGCCGTCGGCAGAGGCGCGGGCGGAGCAGGTGCCCAGGGGAACCTCGGGTGGGGGGGCGGCCGGAGCGATGGGCACGCGGTGGTAGGTGTGGCCGCCGCACTGGGGGTGGGTCCAGCTGGTGGACCAGACGCCGGCGAGGAGGTCGTCGGTGGACTGGCTGTCGTGGTCGGGAGCGGCTGCGTGGAAGCTGCCGATGGACGATGCGGTGAGGGCGAGCGGAACCAGCTGGGCGGACAACCCTTCGGACCACCGCCAGGCGGAGCCGCCGTAGCGCGACAGCTGGATGCGGTTGTTGCCCACGGACACGCTGTCTTCGCCTACTCCGGAGGCGCCGTAGCCGTCGTTGCACAGGGCGAGCAGGCGCACGGGTGGCTGTCCGCCGCCGGTGCGCCACCAGGTGACTTGCGGGCACTGGGTGTCGTGGTCGGTGATGCGGTCGAGGGGGGGACCGTGGCTGGCCTCGAGGACGGTGATGGGTGTGCCGTCGGGGGCGGTGCCGGCGGGATGGGCCTTCACCAGGCGACAGCTGCGACCATCGGTGCAGGCGCCTTCGGGGAGGTCGGTGGCCGAAGCGGTCAGCGCGGTGAGGAGCAGCAGCATGGGGCGTCTCGGGTGGGGGGCGCGGGGCCTCTATCGAATCCCATTTCGAGTGGGGGTGTGGGATGGCAAGCCGTCATCGGGGCCCCCTCCGGCACTTCGTGCCACCTCCCCCTGAAGGGGGAGGACATCGGTGTTCTCATGGATATTGCTACTCAGGGTTCGCCTGCCCGAACTCGTGCGCAAAGGGTGGGCCCCCTCCGCCCGCTTCGCGGGCACCTCCCCCCAAGGGGGAGGACATCGGTGTTCTCATGGCTATTGCTACTCGGGGTTCGCCTACCCGAACTCGTGTGCAAAGGGTGGGCCCCCTCCGCCCGCTTCGCGGGCACCTCCCCCTGAAGGGGGAGGACATCGGTGTTCTCATGGTTGTTGCTACTCGGGGTTCGCCTACCCGAACTCGTGTGCAAAGGGTGGGCCCCCTCCGCCCGCTTCGCGGGCACCTCCCCCTGAAGGGGGAGGACATCGTCGTTCTCACAGTCCTCCCCCCTTGGGGGGAGGTGCCTGCGGAGCAGGCGGAGGGGGCCCCTGAATGGCGAGGACATCGTCGTTCTCACAGTCCTCCCCCCTTGGGGGGAGGTGCCTGCGGAGCAGGCGGAGGGGGCCCCTGAATGGCGAGGACATCGTTGTTCTCACAGTCCTCCCCCCCTTGGGGGGAGGTGCCTGCGGAGCAGGCGGAGGGGGCCCCTGAATGGCGACCTGGACTTGCCCGGAGCCCCGGCTCAGGGCGCGGCCTCTGGATGGGGCTGGGCTGACGGCGCTTCGGCGGGCGGTTCGGTGGGCTCGGGTGCGTCGAGCAGTGCGTCGAGGACCATCGGGCCGGTGAAGACAGCGGCCAGGAGGCTGATCAGGGCGACGCCACCGAGGAACAGCAGCTGGCGGGGGGACATGGCGGCTCCGGGTGGGCGGGGGCTGTATCATCGGATGACCAGAGCCCACCCCCGCTTCGCTGCGCCAGCGGGCAACAGGGGCCGCGTCAGCGGGTCGCCCGACGGGCGACGGAGCGGCCAGGGAGGAGACCCGCTTGCGGGCTCCGACCGGCTCGGGCCGCGACCCCCGAGCGCACGCGGTGCCCGGCCGACGGAGGAGGCGGGGCAGGCGCCCGGAAGCACCGAGCCATCCCGGCGGTCAGTCTCGTCGGCGCAGGCCCACGAGCAGCGTTCCGAAGGCCACAGCAGCGAGGCTTCCGCCGGTGACGGTGGCGCAGCCGCTCTTGGAGGTGGGTTCGTCGGCCTCGGGGGCGGCTTCTTCTTCGGGGGTGTCGCTGGTCCAGGGCACGCCGTCGTCGCCGCCATCATCGCCACCGGGGGTGTGGGCGTCGGCGCCGCAGACCTGGATGCACTCGCGGTTCATGGCGTTGTCGTCGGCGAAGCTCGTGACCTTGGCTTCGTTGAGGCCCGAGGCGTAGAGCATGAGGTCTTGCGTGGCGGTGTCGGGGGTGTAGCGCACGTGCAGGCGGGTGAGGAAGTGTTGGTCGAGGGTGCCGTCGAAGCCGAGGGACTGGAGGTCTTCGTCGGTGATCTGGACGCCGCTGCAGGGGGAGCAGGAGCCCTGGCCGCCGGCCCATTCGGTGGTCCAGGCCGCGAAGCCGGCGTCGGCCCACAGCGGGCGGAACTCGGACTCGTAGAACTCCATGAAGTCGTCGGTGGCGGGGTCGCCCCAGATGCACTTGTCGGGGATGTTGATCTCGCTGTAGTTCGAGACCCCCACGCGCCCGCCCAGGTCGCCGTTCTCGGTGATGGCGTAGATGAGCATGTCTTGCTCGCCGGGCGAGTTGCGGGCGGCGAGGCGGATGGGGATGGAGAAGACCTCGGCGTCGTAGCCTACCTGGAGCGGCGGCAGGGCCGAGCCGTCGGCCACTGCGGCTTCTGCGGCCACCTTGGCGGTCATGAAGAACATCCCTTCGTCGATGTAGTCTTCGAGCACGGGGATGGTGGCTTCGGCGAGGTGGTAGCCGTTGGTGTCGAGCCAGGTGAACAGGCCCGACGACTCGGTGGCGGACAGGATGGCGATTTCGTAGTCGCCCACGAGGTACTCGGCTTCGACCGTGACCCCGGTGCCGTCGTCGCCGCCACCACTGCCGCCGCCGCCGTCTGCGGAGGCATCGGTGCCGCCCATGGGGGCGCAGCCGGCGTCCTGCATGGTGAGCAGCGAGGTGTAGCCCTCCAGTCGGCCGAAGATCTCGCCGTCGAGCACGGCGATGTCGGACTCGGCGAGCAGGGCGGGCACGGGCAGCACGAGCGCGAAGTCCTGGGCCTGGCCTTCGGGGTTGATGCTCACGGTGAAGGTGATGCGGCCGTCTTGGTGGACGATGGCGGTGCGCGCGACGTCGTAGGTGAGCTCTTGGGTGGTGCCCGTGGCGACGGTGGGGCAGGCGTGGGCCGGACCGCCGAGAAGGGCGATGAGTGCGAGGGTCGGGGACATGTGGCTCTCCTGGGACGTGGCGGCCACGATACCGCCTCGATCCCGTCGTGTGGGAGCGACTCTGCACAAACCATGGGGCCGAACCGCCCGCGTGTGTGCAGCCCTGCGGGAGGTCAGGTCTGCGGTCAGAACGTGAAGCGGTTCCGGGCGAAGGCGTAGGTCATGGGGGCGTTGCCGGTGAGGCGCTCGCCCACGCCGATGGGCTGCACGAAGCACAAGCCGCCGTCGATGTGGGCGGTCTTGGTGAGGCGGAGGTCCATCAGGGCATCGACTTCCCAGGCCAGGTTGGGGTCGGTGTTGCCGGGCTCCCAGCCGAGTCCTTGCACGGCACCGGTGGCGTCGAGCCAGATGCCCTCGGGGTTGACCATCTGGAAGAAGTGCCCCTGCACGGCGGTCTTGAACGACCGCTTCTCGCCGCCGTCCCACAGGGTGGTGTCGACCTCGAGGCCCATGTCGCGGAGGTTGGTGCCGCGGAATTGGTCGGCATTGCCCCGGAGGTAGTGGTTGCGGCCGAAGCCGGTCTGGAAGTCTTGGATGGTGTCGGTGGTGCAGGCGCCGGTGGTGGGGTCGGTGGTGCAGGCGTGCCCGCTGTCTTGTTCGAAGATGAGGCCGATGCCGGGCTTCAGGGGGGAGTCGCCCAGGCCCTGTCGGGCGCGCAGGATGGCGCTGTAGGCGCGGATGGGGGTGTCGGTGTGGTCGCCCACCTGGCCGAGGACGGTGAGGTCGATGCGGGTGAGGCCGGGGGTGGCCAGGATGCGCACGCCGGGGGACACCCACCACAGCTGCTGGAGGGGGTCGAGGTCGTCGGGACCTTCGAAGCGGGCCATGGTGATGGGCGACACCTGGAGGTCTTCTGTGGCGGTCCAGGTGGCGAAGATGCCGGCGTGGGTCTCGCCGAGGGAGGCCTCGATGACGTCGGCGTTGGTGGAGCCGAGCGTGGCCGGTACCTCGGGGTTGGGCGCCCGGAGGACGACGGAAAAGGCGTCGAGCTCCCAGTCTCCGTGCTCGAGGTGGCCCCGGATGCCGTCGAAGCTGCGGCCGGCCACATTCCATGGCGCCCGCGACATGTGGAAGCCGTTGAGCAGGTGCAGCTCCTGGCGTCCGAACCGCAGCCAGTCGTTGCCGGTGCCCACCTGGATGTAGCCCTGCTGCACGTAGGCGCTGGCTTGGGTGCTGGTGCTGCCGGGTCGCTGGCCCCAGGCCTGGGTGCCCTGGAAGTCGACCACGCCTTCGAAGTGGCCCTGCTGGACCTGCAAGCCAGCGCGAAGTCCTTGCGACACCGAGTACAGGGCGTCGTTGTTGCCGGCGGTGAAGCCCGGGTTGGTGCGAACCTCGGGCCGGATGTGGATGAAGATGCGGGGGGTGAAGTCTGCGGGAATGCCCTCAGCGAGGGCGGTCTGGTGGGCAAGTAGCAGGGCGAGCAGGTGCATCGGAGGCTCCGGGGAGGTCCGGGTGCTAACGGGCTCGGGCGCGTTCTTCGGGCGAACGGAAAAACAGAGACCGAAGGTCGGCCGGCTTCCAGACCAGAAATGCGGTGGCTGCGACCACGAGGTTGGTGAGGCCGCTGGCGGGCAGCACGGTGTCGGGCCACACGGTGCCGATCAAGAAGATGGCGGTGTAGGCACCGGCGACGAGCAGCGAGGGCGGCCCGAGGAGTGGTACGGAAACGGCGGCCAGCACGGCGAACAGGAGGTGGTGGTAGGTGAAGATCTGGGTGACGGTCATGCCCAGAGCCGCGCCGCCCACGTCGCCCAGCACGAGCGAGATGTGCACCACGACCATGAGCGTGGCCACGCCGCGGTTGAGGGCCGACCGAGACAGGGAGTCGCGGGCCCACACCAACAGAGCCGTGACGCCCGCGAGGCTGAGGATGTGGGCGGTGAGCATGCTGCCGAAGGTGACGGTGGCGCCTCGGAACCATGCGGCGAGGGGCACGATGGTCCAGAGGAGCATGAGCACGGAGAAGACGAAGATGCGGGTGCGCTGGCGGGTGGTGGGGTCGGCGTCGGCGGCCTGGAGCCGGGCGCGGCGGGCTTCGCTGGCCCGGTGTTCTTCGACCTCGCCCAGGCGGGTGAGCAGCGCGGCGTCGGGGCGGGACAGCTCGGACATCAAGACGGCGGCTGCGCGGGCATCTCCGTGGTCGAGTTCGTAGCCGGCGATGGTGGACAGGGCGCGGTCGAGGCCGGTGCGGGCGCTGGTGAGGTCGGGCCAGGCGGCGAGGGCGCGCTGGAAGCCGAAGCGGGCGGCGCCGAAGTGGCGGTACACGCGCATGCGGTCGGCGCGGGGGTCGACGATGGCCACCACGAGCTCGGACAGCTGGCGGTCGGCTTCGGCGACGAGGTCTTCGGCGGCCCGGGCTTCGGTCCAGGCCTGCAGGCCGCGGCGGAGGTCTTCGGCGCTGTGAGGGCGGTCTTCGGGCGACAGCGCCATGCACTGGCGGACGAGGGTGGCCAGGCGGGTGGGGGTGCCTGCGGGGAAGACCGGCTTGAAGTGGGGCACCATGGCCAGGGTGGACTCGACGTCGAAGCCGGGATGGGGCCCCTGGCCGGTGAGGACGGCGTAGAGCAGGCCGCCGAGCAGGTAGATGTCGGTGCGGGCCGACAGCGCAGGACCGTCGGCGGCAGCCATCTCGGGGGCCATGAAGCGGGGCGTGCCCACCACGCGGGTTTCCTTGTGGGCGTGGGGCAGGCGGCGGGGGCCGTCGTCGGTGAAGCGCACGGCGAGGCCCCAGTCGACCACGTACACCTCGCCGTGGAGGCCCACCATCACGTTGTCGGGCTTGAGGTCGCGGTGGAGCACGCCCTTGGTGTGGGCGTGGTGGATGGCGCGGCACACTTGATCGAGGATGCCCACGTGCCAGGCGAGGTGGTCGCGGGCGCCGAAGTCGTCGGTGATGCGGTGGGGCTCGACGAGGTAGTCGAGCCAGGTGCGGCCCTCGACCCGCTGCATCACGACGTGGGGCTCGCCCTGTTCGTCCTTCACCACGTCGTGGACGGCGATGATGTTGGGGTGGGCCACAGCGGCGGTGGCGGCGGCTTCGCGGAGCAGGGCGCGTCTGGAGGCGGGGCTGCGGCGTTCTTTCTTGACCGTCTTGACGGCGACGTCGCGGTCGAGCACCCGGTGTCGTGCCGCCGAGACGGTCCCCACGCCGCCCACGCCCAGCAGGTCGCCGCTGGCGTAGGCGTGGTCGAGGCGCACCACACCCTTCCAGGCGCGTTTTTCCTTGGACTCGGGCGGTGGGGGCGACGGCTCGCGGCGCAGGGTGAAGTCGGCCTGCGACGGATGGGCGAGGGTGACGAGGGCCTCGGTGACGTCGGGCATCGACGGGTGGAGGGTGTCTCGGCTCATGTGCGGCGGGCCCGGACGAGGGTGTGGACGCCCAGCTGGCGGGCCCAGGCCACGGCGGCGGCGAGGTCGGCCCGGGCGGCGGGGAGCAGGCGGATGTGGACGCGGAGGCGGCGGTTCTCGGGCAGCTCGGGGCGGTTCATGGCGCGCAGGATGCGGTGGAGGACCCGGAGGGTGGCCATGGTGGCGGGGGTGGCGCGGCGGGAGGCGAGGCCCTTGGGGTCGAGGTCGACGGCGAGGTCGGTGCAGCCGCTGTCGAGCAGGGCATCGGAGAGCGCTGCGGGGATGGTGGTGGCCCACACCCAGACGGTGGGCTGGGTGGCGCTGGAGACGGCCGCGAGGGTGTCTTCGGACAGGGTGGTGCGGAGGTCGAAGACGGCCTGGTGTGGGGTGTCTTGGGTGGACTGCCACGGGGGCGTGATGGTGGCGGGCGGGACGATGCCGCTGCCGCCGCGGGTGGTCCAGTAGGCGTGCCAGGCGCCGCCGCACCGGGTGCGCCACGCGCAGGGCGTGCAGGGGTCGCCGTGTCGCTTGTCGCCGCGGTTTTCGATGCCGGGGGTGGGGCGCCAGCCACCTTGGCGAGCCTCGAAGGCTTCGACGCAGCGGTCGGGGTCGGACTGCCAGCCCACGCACAGGGGGAGGCCGCAGTAGGGGTTGACCATGCGGAGCCCAGCCTCGGCGGCGACCTGGCGGGCTTCGGGGATTTGCTCGGCCAGCACGGCGTAGTCGGGCAGCAGCTCGGTGGGGTTGTCGCCGCGACCGGCGCGTCCGTGGGGCTGGACGGCGGAGACGGAGACGGTGGAGACGCCGGGCAGGCGGTCGACCACGAAGCGCACGAAGTCGGCGAAGTGGGCTTCGGTGCGGCGGGCGAGCACGGGGTTGAGGGTGACCTCGACGCCGTGGGCGAGCATGGCGTCGATGCCGGCGATGCACTTTTCGAACGCGCCGTCGAGGCCGGCGAGGGCGTCGTGGTGTTCGGGGATGTGCGACAGCAGGCTCACGAAGGCGCTGGTGACGCCCGCTTCGGCGAGCGCGCGGGCGTAGGGGTCGTCGATGAGCACGGCGTTGGTCTGGAGCTCGACGAACGGGATGCCGCCGGCGCGGGCGGAGCGCACGAGGGCGAGCAGGCGCTTGCGCAGGAGGGTGGGCTCGCCGCCGGAGATGGTGAGGGTGCCGGCGTTTTCGTCAAAGAAGCGCTGGAGCTGGCGGTCGATTTCTTCCTGTGGGGGCGTCTTCCGTCGATAGTCTTCGGCGGGCACGTTGCAGAAGGGGCACTTCTCGTTGCACGCCATCGTGAGGCGCAGCAGGCCCTTCGTGCGGTGGGTCTGTTCGGTGGCGGGGGGCGTGCTCAACGGGGCTCCGGGGACGCTTGGTGTGTAGCGCAACAGCGAGGTAGGTCGCACGCGTTGGAGTTGTCGATGACCCGTCCGTGGCGTGCTGCCCCTCCGTCTCCCCGGCTGTCCGTGCTCGATGGTGTGCTGCGCACGGTGGCGCCGGCACTGTCTGCGGTCCACCCGTCGCTCACCGAAGGGGTGTTCGGTCCGCGTCCGCAGAACGCGCGTGGCGTGTCGCTGGACCCCGTCATCCACTTGCTGGTGGGCATCGAAGGCAGCACCACCGGTCCCAAAGAGACCCCTGCCCAGATGCGGCACAACATGCGGCGTGGCATCCGCCTCATCGAGCGGGGCCGTCAGCCGATTCACAGCCTCGTGGAGACCGTGGTGGCGGGCGATCTGCCCGTGCGGGTGTACCGACCGTCGGGGGCGCGTGACCTGCCCTGGATGATGTTTCTGCACGGCGGTGGCTGGGCGACCGGCGACCTGGACAGCCACGACCGCATCTGTCGGCGGCTGGCTGTGGAGGGGGAGCTGGTGGTGGCGGCGGTGGACTACCGGCTGGCTCCGGAGCACCCCTTCCCGGCGGCGGTGGACGATGTGGAGCGTGCGTGGACGGCCTTGAGCAAGGTGATCTCACGCTTTGGTGGCGTGCCGCATCGAGGCTCGGTGGGCGGCGACAGTGCAGGCGGCAACCTGTCGGCCGTGCTCTGTCAGCGCATCCGGGACGGCCACTGCAGTGGTCCGCCACCGGTGATGCAGCTGCTCATCTACCCGGTCATCGACTTTCGCCGGCTCGACGCCTCCCAGCGGGAATTCGCCCAGGGCTTCCTGCTGACCGCCGACAGCATCGACACCTACAAGGCGCTGTACGCGGCGCCCGACACCGACCCCCGGGCCTCGCCCATCCTCCACCCCGACCTCTCAGGCCTGCCGCCGGCGGTGGTGGTGACGGCCGGCTTCGACCCTCTGCGCGATGAGGCCGAGCGGTATGTGCACGCGCTCCGGGCGGCGGGGAGTCCGGCCGGATGGCTCGAGGGGCCAGGACTGGTGCATGGCTTCGTGCAGATGATGCAGGTGGTGCCGGCTGCGGATGCCTTGGTGCAGCGCTTTGTGGCGGTCACCCGTGAGGTGGCGCGCACGGGGGTGGTGCCGGTGTCGCTGGCGCGTGCTGAGCCGCCGTGTGGGTCGCTCTGACGATTCCATTCGATGGACCGCCTCCCGTAAACAGACCTGCCATCGCCGAGTGCGCGAAGGTGGCCGCCAAGCGGCGCGTGTCCGTCATCCACTCCACCAGGAGACCACTTCCACACCACGGAAATACTGAAAGTCCTTGGGGTTCCGGGTGACCAGCACTCTGCCCGAAACTGCGGCTATCGCGGCAATCTGGCCATCAGCAAACGGCAGCGTCCGGCCTTCGGCCTGCAGGCGTGCCCGTTCCGAGGCGTGGTAGTCGGCGGCCTGCCGGTCGTAGGGAAGGATGGTGAGGTCAGAGTCAGCAAGGTTCGCGAGATAGGTCTCCAGTGCTGTCCGTCGCTTGGAGGGGGGCAGCCGACGAATGCCGAACTGCAGCTCGTGCCAGACCACAGAGGCGGTGGCCAGCTGCCCGCCATGCTGAGAGATTGCCTTCAGCACCGCAGGATTGGGACGGCGCCTGGTCGGCTCGGCAAGGACATTGGTGTCGAGCAGGAACATGCGGCTACCAGGCGAATTCGCGGCCCCGGGAACCATCTCTCAGCCCCTCGAAGTCAGAGTCAGCATCCACCCCATCGTCTTCCAGAGCGGACCTGAGTTCGTTGATGGCCATGCTCACGGTGCGACGAGACCCTTGCTGCAATCGCCGGTATTCATCGAGAGAGAGCACGACTGCGACAGGGCGTCCTCGGCGAGTCAACTCCACCCGCCCGGCATCCTCGGCCTCGTGGACCAGCCGAGACAGCTGGTTCTTGGCTTCTGCGATGGAGTAGGACTTGGACAGGAACCACCTCTATGGCCATCTACTTGGCCAGATTAGGCTCAGAAGCAGAGCCCGTCAACCCGAGAGAGCGCCTGTCGCAAGCCAAAGCGGAGCGCTCGCCTTCGCCCCGGTACTGGACCCGCGGAGAGGCCTACGAGTGGGAGTGCAGGGGGCCGTGGCAGCTGGCGCATGAACTGGGTGCGCCGGTGCCCGGTCCGCCGCAACCGAAACACCTCGGAGCGCGGGGAATCGGGTGGTCGTCCCCCTTCTCGGAGTCCATCCATGCGCAGCGTCATCCTGTTCGGGCTGCTGGTGGGCTGCACATCGTCCCAGAAGCGGTCGGCCGCTCCGGAAGACCTCGCCTCCGACCCATCGCTGCTGTCCATGGTGGCCGAGTGGGTGCAGCTGGACGACGATCCGGGCGACGAAGACCCCACCACCACACCCGACACCGCCGACCCTCCCCTCGACACCGCCGACCCCGACACCGGCGTGTCGGACGGCTGGGTGGTCTTGGCCGACCAGTGCAGCCCCACCGTGGCGCCCGTGGGCAGCCCCATCCAACAGCTGGGCGAGGTGCAGAACACGCAGCTCGGCACGTCGGCGTCGTGGTTCATGGAGCTGGTGGACGTCACGTACGACGAGACCAACCGCGTGGCCTGGGGCGTGGGCCAGGGCGGGCTCATCGCTTTCGACCTCTCCGACCCCCGCAACCCCGAGACCATCGGGCCGTGGCCATCCAACGGCCAGGGGCGCTTCTACAAGGTGCTGGTCGAGGACGACGTGGCCTGGGTGACCAACCGCGACGACGGCCTCCAGGTCCTCGATGTGGCCGACCCCTCCGCGCCGTCCGAGCTCACCTCGCTGTCGTCATCGGACCTCGAAGGCATGTGGAAAGACGACGATGTGCTGTACGTCGCCGACATGGGGGGCTCTCTGCGCACCTTCGACGTCTCCGACCCCAGCCACCTCAACCCCCTCGGTGAAGTGACCGGCCTCGGCGTGCCCTGGCACGTGCTGGTGGACGGCGACGTGGCGTATGTGGCCGACGGCACCCTGGGCGTGGGTGTGGTCGACGTCTCCGACCCCGCCAACCCCAGCCTGCTCACCACGGTGTCGGTGGGCGGTGGGGTCCAGAACCTCGCGCTGGGCGACGGTGTGCTCTACGCAGCCACCGGCGGGGCAGGCATCCAGATCCTCGACCTGTCGTCGCCCACGGCCCCCACCCACGCCGGCGGCATCGACCTCCTCGGGTCCACGGTCGACGTCGCGTACTCCGATGGTGTGGTGTGGTCGGTCAACGAGACCGACGTCATGGCCTTTGACGCCGCGTCGCCCCTCTCGCTCGTCCCCCTGGGCTCCATCGAGACCCCCGAGCACGCGAAGACGGTCACATCCATTCGAGGCAATGCGCTGGTGGGAGACTGGACCCGCCTGGGGGTGTGGACCGTCGACTCCACCCTGCTGCAGGCTGATCTCGACATCTCCATCTCGGAGTGGTTCGTGCGGTCCGACGGCGACGAGCTGTTCGCCACCATCCAGAACACGGGCGCATCCGACCTCTCCCTCACCGGCGCCACGGGGCCCGACGAGCGGTTCTCCCTGGCGGTGGAGAAGGACCTCCTGACGCCCGGCGAGACCACCCTGTTGCGGCTGCAGTACGAAGGTGCCGAAGACGACGCCTCGGGTGCCATCTGCCTGGAGAGCAACGACGGCGACCGGCCGGCCACGGTCACCACGGTCCACACGGGCCAGGCAGGGCTGCACGAAGCCATCGGGGAAGCGGCCATCGACTTCGTGCTCGAAGACCTCGACGGCACGTTCCACCACCTGGGCAGCGAGCTGGGCCACCCGGTGGTGCTCATGTTCTTCGCCACCTGGTGCCCGCACTGCTCGGCGGAGGTGGCCGACATGGAACACACCATCTGGCAGGCCTACGAAGACCAGGGCGTAGAGGTGTGGGGCATCGCCAGCGGGGAAGACGAAGACACCGTGCGCAGCTACACCGAGCGCCTGGGCGTCACCTACCCCATCCTCATGGACCGCGACGGGCGCGTGTTCAGCCAGTACCAGCTGCGCATGCCCTTCGCGACGGGGGCGTACCCGCAGGACTGGGTGGTGGGCACCGATGGCGTGCTGGTCTACGCCAACAACCGCTGGGAGCCCGACGCCATGATGGTGGTGCTGGAGCGGGAGCTGGCCGAGTAGACCGCGCTACTTGGCGGCCTGACGGTGGTCCTGTTCGAGGCGTGCGACGGACTGGCCGAGGTCGGTGGCCACCTGCTCGACGCTGGAGAGGTTGGTCGCCGCCGTGCGGACTGCGCTGTCGATGTTGACCATGGCATCGGCCACCTGGGACACACCGGCGCCCTGCTGGCGGCTGGCCGACGCGATGAGGCGGCTGGCTTCGGTGGCCTGTTCCACCACCTCGCCGAGGCTGGACATGACCTCGCCGGCTTCGGCTGCGAGCGCACGACCGTCCTGGACCCGTGCGATGCCGTCTTCGGTGGCCACCACGGCGGCGGCGGTGGCTTCCTGGATGTCGTGGAGCAGCTGGCGCACCTGACGGGTGGCTTGCTTGGACTGCTCGGCGAGGTCGCGCATCTCGTTGGCCACCACGCTGAAGCTGCGACCGTACTCGCCGGCGCGGGCCGCTTCGATGCTGGCGTTGAGGGCGAGGAGCTTGGACTGTTCGGCGATCTCGTTGACGGTGGTGATGATGTCGCCGATCTGCTGGGTGTGTTCGGACAGGGCGGTGATGCGCTCCTGGATGTTCTCCACCCGGTCCTGCACGTCGGCCATGCCGGACACACTCTCGTCGACCACAGAGGAGCCGCGGCGGGCCTCTTCGGCCGCTTGTTCGGATGCCCGGAGCAGCGCTTCCGAGTTCTCGAGGGCCTGGGCGGAGGTCTGGCGGAGCTCGGAGAGCGTGGACGTGACCTCGCTCACGGCAGATGCCTGGTCGGCGCTCGCCTGTGACTGCTCGGTGATGGACTGTTGGAGCTGGTCGACGCTGTGGAGAATCTCGATGCGCATCTCGGCCATGGCGTCGGATGCTTCGAGACGCTCGACGGCCCGCGCGACCTCGCCCTGGACGCGCTCGCCGATCTGGACCAGGAGCTCGGGCACGAGGACGTCGACCTCCATGGGAACGGTGAGGGTGGCGTCGATGGGAAGGGGCACGACGAGGGTGTTGTCGGTGAGGGCGACGGCACCGGCGTGCGTGTGGGTCTCCAGGCGAGCGAAGCTGGAGCCGAGCGACTCCCGGCCGAATTCCACGAGCTGGTCGCGCAAGGCCTGGTGGGTCTCGACCTGTCCGAGCTCTCCTCGCAGGCCGCGGAAGGCGGCTTCCCAGGTGGCGCGCTGGACCTGGATTTCCTGGCGGTACAGGCGGGTGAGGGTGTCGCTGGTGAGGCGCGCCACGTCTTCGAGGGCGTGGCGCCGCGACTCGGAGAGGTGGGCCAGGTGCTTCGTGGTGAAGAAGTCCATGGCCGCGATGATGCGGCCTTCCAGGCAGATGGGAAGGCAGACGCCGCTGCGGATGCCGGCGTCGCGTGCGGCGGGTGCGCGGGGGCTGTCGTCGAGCTCGGCGAGGTCGGCCACGAATTGCAGCTGGCCGGTGGACCAGGCCCGACCGGTGAGGCCCACTCCCTTGTGGAACTCGGACATGGCGGTGGCGTAGGCGAACTCGAGGTCGACGGTGCCGCTCTCGACCCAGAACACCATGGCGTCCTGCTCGGGGTCGTGCTTCCAGACCGACCCGTAGTCCCACCCGAAGGCTTCGCGGACTGCGGCGAGGGTGGCTCGGAGCGCGGTGCCTTCGTCTTGCGCGGCAGCGAGCTTGGCGAGCACAGACGACATGGCGATGGCGTCGCGCTCGGAGGCTTCGGCGCGCTCGGAGCGCACGAGGCTCTGCAGCCGAGCGGAGAGGGCGGCCTGGACGGTCTGCAGCGCGATGCGGCGGTCGTCTGGCAGGTGGGTGACAGGTGCGAGGAACTCGATTGCCAGGTCGGCCGAGCCGTTCAGGTGGATGGGTAGCGTGACGGTGAGGTGCTCTGCCTCGGCGGGCCCGACAACCACCCGGTCGGTGCCGGACAACGCTTCGCCCAGGGTGCTGTCGGCCGCGCGATGGGTGGCGGCGGCCAGGGGGTCGATGGAGTCGGCGTGCGCCTGGTGGAGGATGCCGAACCCACCACGCTCCGCGTCGAGTCGCCAGGCCACCGCACGGGGCCAGGACAGGGTGCCCCGGACGGCCTGGAGCACGCCCGCAATTGCCGCGTCGCCGGTCTGGGTGGTCTGCAGTGCCTGGATTGTGGTGGCTACAACAGCCAGGTCACGACATTCTGCAAGGGGGGGAAGGTCGGCCACGGTTCGCTCCACTCAGTCCTTGTGGTGGGCGCTTCGGGTGTGGTCCGCCAGACTTGATGGTGCTTTCGCAAAACAGACTCGGGACAGTTGCGCATCACTTTTCCGCAGCTCAATCGGTTCCCCAAGAAGTCCGTACGGAGGGGCTCGTGGGTGCGGCCGCGAGCGGGGGGGCTTCGAGGGCGTCGGACGTGAAGCCTGCCGGCGGGGTGCAGGCGGCGATGGATCGAGATCGGTCTGCCGTGCTCCAGGACGACTGGCCGACGGTGTCGAGGTCGTGGTCGTCGGTGAGGCCGTCGCAGTCGTTGTCGATGCCGTCACACAGCTCGACGGCTTCGGGATGGATGGCCGCCGCACCGTCGTTGCAGTCACCGTCGGAGGCGACCATTCCCGGAGGTGCCGCACAGGCGAGCACCAGGGTGTCGGAGGCGCCATGGCCGTCGCCGTCTCGGTCGACAAACCAGGCCTGGCCGGCATGTTCGTCGACCCGGGAGTCGCAGTCGTCGTCGGTGCCGTTGCACTCCTCGGGGGCGCCAGGGTGGACGGTGGGGTCGGCGTCGTTGCAGTCGTTGGCGTTGGCTGCGAGGTGGGGGGACGGTCCGCAGGCCTCCACGGGGTGCTCGGGGTCGCCGAAGCCATCGCCGTCGGCATCCCGCCACGACAGGCGCACCAGGTCCTCGTCGACCTGGCCGTCGCCGTCGTTGTCGATGCCGTCGCAGATCTCGACCCCGGTGTGGGCGGTGGCCCGTGCCAGGCTGTCGGCGCGGGATGCGCCACGGGACCCGCTGCAGGCGGTGATAGTCAGGGTGATGGCGGCGGCGAGAGCAGGGATGCGCATGGAACGCCTCGGCAGGGTGGTGAGTGCGGCGGCTCCACATCCACCGCACGCTCCACCAATACCCCCGGGCACTGTGGACAGCCTCGCGAGGGTTCCCGGGAACGCGGAGTCAGGTTCCCGGGCCGGATGCGAATTGTTCGCCAAAGGCGGTGCGGCGACCGCCTGGAACGGTTCCAGAGTTTGTGGAGGGGTGGCACATGGGCCGCGTGCGAGGGCTTTGGCGCCTCCCGTCCGTGAAGGTGGAGGACCGGGTGGTGGGCCGCGTTCGAGGGCTTTGGCGCCTCCCGTCCGTGAAGGGGAAGGACCGGGTCATGGGCCCCATCCGACGGCTTCGCCGCCACCTTCCCCTGGAGGGGAAGGACTGGGTCATGGGCCCCATCCGACGGCTTCGCCGCTGCCTTTCCGAGAAGGACGAGGACCGAGCATGGACACAGGCCTTCCCCTTCAGGGGAAGGTGCCCGAAGGGCGGATGGGGCCCCCTCAGAACGCCCCGGTCACCGACACCGTGCGCGACCAGTCGTCGCCCACGAGGACACGGAGGGTGTGGTCGGTGATGGTAGTGCCCATGCGGCAGGAGCACCACCCGGCTACGTCTCCATCAGCCCCCGAGCAGAGCGTGGGACGGCGGGCTCCATCGGAGGTTCCATGGTGCGTCGTGCGGTCGCTTTGCTGCTTGGAGTCGGTCTCTTGGTGGGATGTCCGCGGGCGAAGGTCAAGCTGAAGCGGTCGCCGTCGGCAGAGCCACCCCCGGTGCGCGTCGTGGTGGTGCTGCCCGATGCCACACCCGGCGTGGGCGAGGTGCTGGGCGCGCTCGCGGACATGGAGTCGGCGGGCAAGGCGCTCGATGATGCCGGTCGGACTCTGGCCCGGCGCTCGGGACTCAAGAAGGGGAAAGGCGGCGACCTCCCCGGCGATGCACCCATCTGGAGTGCTCCCGCGCCACGCACATCGGGGGCGGCGAAGTGGACGTCCTGGTTTGAAGATGCCCTGGCAGAGGGTGTTCCGGGGCAGGCCACGTTCCGGGTGGTGAGCGCCACCGAAGCGCTGGCTGTGCTGGACTGCGACTACTCGCTGCTCATGCAGACCGACGGCTCCTCGAAGTTCGGGGGAGCACTGTCGATGGTGGGGCCCGTGAAGCAGGTGGGCCGCACCACCAAGCTGTCGTCGCGGGTGGTGGGGGTGCAGTCCACCAAGGGTGCGTGGCAGCTCGGGCGGTGTGCGGACGGTGAAGTGCTGGCCACGGGCAAGCTCAAGTCGGTCACCCGGCGGCTGTGGTGGATGCTCGACCTGAAGCGGCGCCACACGGTGAAGGTGAAAGGAGACCCCTTTGGTCGGGTGGCCGACGACGCCCGGGAGCGCGGAGACGCGACGGTGGACTGGACGGCCGACGTGGCGGCATGGCGTGCGGCAGGTGTGGGGGCCGACCCCGGAAGTGCGCTCGCTGGCCGGAAGCCGAAGAAGAAGGGCGACTACGCCAGCCCGTACCTGAAGAATGGCAAGCTCGCGAAGTGGGACCTACGGGAGCTGGCAGGCAACGTCGCCGGCGCTGCCACGGAAGAGGCCACGCGCGCCGTCGTGCGGGAGGCTGCAGGCCAGACGGCGGTCTCCGAGACGGTGGGCGCGGTGGGCGGAGCAGTGGCCGGAGGCCTGGTGAAGCGGGCGGTCACCGGGAAGTTCAAGGCCGACCACCACTTCGACTCGGTGTGCGACCTCGCGGTGTGGATGGACGCCGCCTATGCCCATCGCGCCGACTACCTCCTGGCCCTCCATGCCGCTGGCCAGAGGCACCCCGACCTCCCGGACGCCTACCGACGCTGTCTCCAGGAAGCGGCAGAGGCGCGGGTTGCGTCGGGGCTGGCCCCTCCGAAGTGACCGGGGCGTGGTGACGCCGAGCGGAGCTGGAGGTGTTGGAGGAGCACCACCCCCGGAGACCCCATGTTGCCTTTGGTCCTGGTCGCAACCACCGCCTTCGCCGCCGCTCCCGAGTACCGCCACCGTGTCGGCACCGCCCCCACCCTGTCGGATGTCCTGCTCGATGTAGAGACGTTCCTGCCCGTGGGCTTCGACCACGACTGGGACCTTTCCGTGGGCGCACTGATGTCGTACGGCTGGAAGCCTCCGGTCAACATGCTCTCGGCCGAGCCGTTCGCCGACGACGTCGACCACCGGATGATTATCGTCAATCCTCTGGTGCGCATGTACCTCACGCCGCCCAAAGCGTTCCGCTGGGGTGTCGAGGCTCGCCCTTCGTTCGTGGTGGTGGACGCCGGTGCCGATGGCGAGGACTGGACGCACTTTCCGGCCGCAGAGGTTCAGGGCGTGTGCAGCTACGACCGAGGACGGTTCTATGCCTGGGTGAGCCTGGGCGTGAAGCACTTCTTCACCGAAAACGACCTCACCGACGGTGAGCACACCACTCGATGGCCGGTGATGGCCTACGGCGCATCGGGGGTGTCGGGGCGCACGCTGCCGGCCGTGGGGCTGTCGCTTGGCTACCAATTCGGGAAGACCGAGCCGGGATGACGCCCCGGGTCACTCCGCTTCTGCGGCTGCTTTCACCCAAGCCAGCCCATCCACCAGCGACTGCTTCGTGAGGTAGCTCACGACGAACCCGGGCACGTTGGAGATGGCCAGCTCGGTGCCTTGTTCGATCCGCGTGAGCGGGGGGGAGGCCTGCAGCTGCTCCACCCGCCAGTAGCCGGCGATGTCTTTGACGTCGGACGTTCGCCGGTAGTCCAGGCTCCAGGCGAGCCAACCCAACGTAGGGCTCTCGTGCGTGACCGTGTTGCGGCTGTAGAGCACGGTGGTGAAGCCCACAATGCTCGACTTCATGTCGACGAAGAACACCTCGCCTTGCTGCTCATACACCTTGGCCGACACCACCGAGTCCACGCGCTCGGGGTACTTGCCATAGTCGAGAACGACCTTCCACACGCTGCTTGCGGTGGCGTTGACCAGCTGGACGGCCTGCCCGCTGCCGCCCTGGTCGGTGCGCTGGCTGCGTGAGATGACCTCGCCCTTGGCCAGGCGCGCCTGTTCATCGGCGTTGAGGGACAGGGCCGGCGGCACACGGTCGACCGGCGACACCAGCTTGTGGGGATGCGGTGTGTTGGGGTCGGCGGCGAGTGCGACCGCGAAGGGCATGAGGAGGGCGGGTGCGGGCATGGAACCTCCTGTCTGCAGCGTATCGTACGGACCCTTTGCCAAGGAGGCTTGAACGATGACGCCGCGCCCTCCCCACATTCAGCACCTGGTCGACGCCTGGCAGCTGCTGGGCGATGCACAGGCGGTGCTGCGTGGGGGCAGCTACAACCGCAATGTCGATGGCAACGAGGCCCTGCTCGCCGTGAGCCAGCGCACGGTCATCGAGGCCTTCGACCACGTGCGCCAGGCGCAAGAGCATCCGTCTGTGCAGCTGGTGCTGTCGGGTGAGCTCGAGCCGGAAGAGATGCGGCCCAAGCTGGGTGCCAAGATGCTGGTCATCGAGGCGCTGCTGCCTGTGGTGGCTCGGACACGGACGCAGGTGCGCGCTGAGCTGGAGCGCTTGTCGGAAGGTCATCCCGAGTGGCTGGTCATCGAAGACCGCCTGCCGCCGAGCCGTCCGCTGATGCGGTTGCTCGCCGACACCGGCATGGTCGGGGCATTCTCGCCAGTGGCGGGGCTGATGTTCCTGATGGTCGTAGGTGACCTGGACCACCCCCTGACGCTCGTGCCGGGGGCGGTTCTCATCATCGTCGGCCCGTTGTGGCTGTGGGCGGCGACGGTGATGCGCCGGAAGCTGCTCGAGGAGATTGTGGAGGGGTAGTTTGCGGGCCCCATCCGACCGGGCTTGGGCCCCATCCGACGGCTTCGCCGCCACCTTCCCCTGAAGGGGAAGGACCGGTCATGGGCTCCATCCGACGGCTTCGACGTTGCCCTGAAGGGCAAGGACCGGGCTTGGACACAGT
>Ga0213833_1000271_pt1 | contig 68459 bp, 99 predicted proteins | sample SWATP21_FD_160575 | JGI IMG/M metagenome (GOLD analysis project Ga0213833, IMG submission 160575) | Coastal seawater microbial communities from Marineland, Florida, United States - SWA TP2 #1 | ecosystem: Environmental > Aquatic > Marine > Coastal | place: USA: Florida | collected 2016-08-14
TGCCAGCACCAGTCCTGGGGGAAGGCCTCCAGCAGACGCTCCGTCGCACGGCGGACGACGGCGTAGCCGGCGGCCTGGACGCTGTGGTTGACCAGCTCGTTGAAGTTCTCGCCGTCGAGGAAGTCCAGTCTGACACCATCCACAGGATCCGACAGGAAGCCATGCCGACGGAAGGTGAACTGGGTCTGGCCCCACCAGCGTTCGTACTCAGGAGCACCCTTGAGCCAGCTGTTGCGGTACTTGACCACGGTCTCGAGCTTCATGTGGGCGTAGGGCCGAGCGCCCTTGTGGTCGGTGAACGCGGTAATGCCCTTCCAGGCCGTCTCCGCCGAGCCACCGTAGGTGACCAGGTACACGAAGACCTTGGCCGTGTCGCGCATCGCGGTGAACGCGCCGGTCTTCTTGCCCGTCTTCTCTTTGTGCTTGAGCTCCCGGAGGAAGGCGTCTCCGAAGAGGAGCCGAGCCGTGATGGCGTGCGGGTCTCCTCCGTCCTTGAACACTTGCAGGTAGCTGTCGCAGTCCGCCATCGCCGCGGAGACCCGAAGCTCGAGCTGGTCCATGTCGGCGCCGACGAAGATGCGCTCGAAGCGGTCGTCACCGGGCTGCATCCATGCCGGCTGCGGCCCTCCAGGGGATGGAAGGCGCGCCAGGCGCCCCCACAGCACATGCAGCCAGCCTGACTGCCACAGCTCCATCAGCTCGCCCAGGGGCTGGGGGATGATGAGGTAGCGGAACACCTTCTCGATGTTCTGGGCGTTGATGGCGGTGGAGCTCAGGCGGTGGGAGACCACCGTGTTCCCCGACACAGAGACGCGCCCGTTCCGGCGCACGACCACCCACCCAGACGGCACGGTTACGCAGTACACACGTCCCTTATAGGGCACCTTGCGGGTGTTGCCGCGGCAAATGCGCGTGTAGGGTCCCGGCATACTTCGACCGAGAACATGCACAACGTGCCTGCCATATGTCCCGTCCTGCTCGGACGACCGGGTTGTAGACCGGCGGCCTGACAACGCCATCAGTGCCTGCATCCAGCCCGTATCCGACGCGTGCTTTGAGGCATACTGAGTGCGCCGATCTGCACATCCGTCCCAGAACCACAGTTCGTCGAGAAGCCATTCGACTTGTTGCCTGGAGCATTTCAGGAGCCAGGACCCCCACCGCTTCCCTGTTGAGGCCCCCAGGAGTTCCTTCATCCTCGAGGTAAAGGTCGATGCAGGCACATAGAAATGGCCCTTCTCCGCTTCTCGGTACGTGACACCAGCCTCGCGAAGAAGGCGCTGAATGCGTCGGATTTTCCGCTCCTTGCGGAAGCGCAGCCTGATCCCAGCGGAGCGATGGATGTGCGCATCGGCCTGCACTGCAACCATGCACCGGATCTCAGCCTCCGTCATTGCCTCCGTGCCCATGCGCAGGCCGCTGCCCCCTGCCCATTCCCCTGCCCCCACTGACTGCCATCCTGACACCGGTCCTGTGGGGTCTGGCATTTCGTCGGCCTTGATCTCCTTGAGTCTCCCTGTCTTCACACTACGGACAAGCATCCTGTGGTGCGGGGTCACCTGAAGGTCTGCATAGCGGTTTTGGTAGTGAACCATCTCCCCCTCGAAGGGATCATCAAGGTACGCAAGAGGCTGTACAAACGTGATGGCCCCTTCATCCCACTGTGCTACTCGATCGCCTGCGTCCAGATCGGAAAAAAGTACCCAGCCCCTCTCCGTCAGGATCTCAGTGTCTGCGGAGTAACAGTGAGCTGAGTAGCCCGGGTGCAGTCGCAGATCGGAGAGCATGACGCGGCCGTGGCGCAGGTCCCCTTGCCCGCGGAGCTGGGCGGCTTCGGTGTACCAGCGCTCCGCATCGTCTTTTGCGCGCCACCACCGATCCTCACGGCGCATGGGCTTGCAGTAGGTGCTGTGCCGTTTGCCCACGTTGCGATGCAGGATCAGCGCCTCGATGTACTCCCGGTGCTCGTCTGTGCATCGGCGGTCGCGCAACAGCGCCAGCAAGGCGTCCTCACCGGTCGAGGGCTCGCCGGCGTCGGTCTCGTAGGGCGGGAGGTAGTCCCACACATCGTAGAGCAGGTTGGCGACCTGGGGGAAGCTGCGCGGGTTGTGCTTGTCCAACCCGTACTTGGCAGCGATGCGCTTGCAGGTGATCTCGGTCGAGCTCCGGAGCGCCCCCAGCCAGCCCTCAGCTCGTGCCCGCCGCTCCTGGCTGACCCACAGGCCATTGCGGTGCATGTCCAGGCACATGGCCTGCACACCGTGGTTGGGGCTGAGGTGATGCCCCTGCCCGCGTTCCTGCATCAGTCGCAGCACCGGTTCAACCAGGCGGGCCGTGATGCATGTATCGAAGCCGTTGTAGCGCCACAGCTCGGCGTCGTCGTTGGTCTGAGTCGCCGTGTGGTCTCCCTTCCAGTCTGGAGCATCCAAGAGCAGCGTGCCCACGAAGCCCAGGCCCTTGGGGAGCTCGCTGGCGCAGTCCCGCCACGCCAGGATGAGATCCAGGGCCGGAGCCGGCTTGTAGCCGCGCCACTGGAACCACGTCCCAGCGTCGTAGTAGCCGGAGTTCCAGCCGACCTTGACGATCTCCGGGTCCCGGGCCCACTCATCGAGGATGGCGACGACCTCCGCCCACTCCTCGCCATAGACCATCTGCCGCTCGGGGAGCACCTGCTGCCCCCGGTTGTGCTCGGACCACCAGCGCCGCGTCTCCTCGATGGTGGTCACCGACACCACCACAGACCACTGAGGGGTGCCGATGGCCAGGCAGCGCATGCGCGCATCCAGGGAGCTGAGCTTGTGCTGGGTCTCCACGTCGTAGGCGTGCCAGCGCTTGCCCTGCTCAATGTGGGCTGGGAAGCGGGGTGTGCTCCAGTGGGACCGCTTCTCGGTGCTATCGGACAGGCGCACCTGGACCTGGAGCCCCTGCTCCGTGAGCAACAGCTTCCGCAGAACATCGGGCGGCGGGTTGTAGATGAGCTCGGGCTCCTCCCAGTCCAAGGCGTCGTTGAAGTAGCGCCACGCCTTGGCCAGGTCGGACCGGAAAGGCACTCGCCAGCGCTCGACGCGCGAGACCATGACCGGATGTACCGTCGGCAGGTACTTGACCGTGTGCGGCGCTGCGCCGGTCTCGGTGTCCTCCGGGATCAGGAGCCGCTGCATGGTGCCCCGGACGCGCAGGATGGGCTCCTTCAAGCCGGTGCAGGCTTGATGGGCCTCCATGCCCATCGCCACCACGTAGTGGTGCTGGCGGAGCTCGTTGAGCAGGCGCGGCCGGCAGTAGTCCAGCGGCGTCAGGAGCTGGGGCTCCCCCCGCTCCTTCCGGGCCTTGTTCCGGGCCTTGATGCCCTTGAGCATCCGCTTGATGTCGTTGTCCTCGGGCCGACACAGCAGTGTGTGTGTCAAGCTGACCTGACTGCGCTGGATGCCCAGGCGCGCAAGGCCCGTCTCGAGCTCCTGCCCGGAGCGCCCGACGAAGGCCTTGCCCTGGAGTACGTCCTCCGGCCCAGGGGCCTCGCCCACCATGATGACCGTAGCGCCTGGCTGGTGTTCTGGAGGCACCACGGTTGACCCACGGAGCTGGCACTCTCCGCAGCGTGCTCCGCAAGCCCTGGGGTCGTAGATCTTCATGGGGCCGGAGGCTCCACGGCCCACTGGAGGCGATCTCCAGGCCAGTAGCCCTCCCCTCGTCCATCACACGGCCCCCAGTGGTAGTTCCCGTCCGATCTCCGCTGGGGGATGCGGTGCACCCACTCCCTGTTGACTCGGATCCAGATCCCGTTTCTCTCATGACCACCGAACTCAGGCAGTGTCCAGCCCGAGCGTGGTCTGTCCTCCCCAGTCGCTGACACCCGGGTCGCCGCCCAGCAGTCGCCCAGGTCTTCCGCAAGCTGCTCCAGCTGTCGCGGATTGCTCTTGGCGTACTCGGGCCCCCAACCGTTGCCCAGCATCTTGAGAAGGCACCGGTCCACGAACTCCTGCTTGTCCATCTATTCAACCCTCAAATCCAGAACATCTGCGTGCTGAGACCACCCTATGTGACCGCAGCTGCACCTATACTCGTGTCGTTGTTCTGCCTGCCGCAGCCTTCCTGTAGTGCTCCTACGGCCGGGCCGCGTGCGTCCTGTCCTGACTTGGGTGGCTTCGGAATCCCGGCAACGGGCGCACTTGAAGAACAACGGAGCAGCGCCCATCTACTCAGTCCCTGCAAAGGCGGTGAACTCATCAGCGGTCAGCTTGATGATGTTGACGGCGATGGGCTTCCCCTGGATAGGCGGAAGATCCCTGAAGGTGACAAAGCGGGCCAGGTAGAACCCGCCGTTGTTGATGAAGCTCACCTCCATGGAGTAGCCGTCCTCTTCCTGGGTCATCAGGTACGTCCAGTGCATCATTCCTCCTCACCATAGAGCCAGTCCCCGCGGCGGTCACGCAGGACAGACGACACGAACTGGCCGATAGCCTGGGTCAGGCCAGTGCGTCCCGGGGTATCCACTCCGCAGCTGAGGCTGTAGATGGCATCAGGGCCGCAGTTGTAGGGCATGGTGCCCTTTCCTGGGATGGGCGTGGGGGTCTCAGGCGTCACCCGGGCGCTGTAGCCGCGTTGCCAGGTGAAGCGGGGCAGCCAGCTCCAGCCCCTGGCCCATGCGGCCATCTCGACGTTGACGTAGCGGACGCCCTCGGGGAGCCAGACGGGGACGCGCTCCCACACGTCCACCGGCTCCGTCTCGTAGCTCTCCCAGCGGATGGTGGTCCAGCGCGTATACCGCCACCACGGCCAACTGGCCGACCACAAAGTGTGCTCGTCAGTGTTCCACTTCCATCCAGCGGAGGCTGACGCCAACCCCGGGGATTCTTCTCCCTGGAGCAGCGCAGACAGGCTGACCTCGAGGAAATCTCCTGGCCGTGTGCCGCGCCAGTGTGCAGCCACGGGCCCCAGCAGCAGCGTCCAGCTGCGGCCTTCGTCGCCTCGGTCGAAGTGGAAGCCCAGGCAGAAGTCGGAGAAGCCCCGCCACACGAGCTCTCGCACGCCGTCTCGACTTCTCCAGGCCCTGCTCACCAAAGGGTGTCCTCGCATCGTCCTACTCCATCAGCGCTGTGAGCGCCTGCCAAAGGGTGTCTGGGTCCATGCCCTGGCGGTCCAGCTGCGGGCGTCCGGCATCCTGCTCTCGCAGGTTGATGCGGCTGAACATCCGTTGGATGGCCACCTCCGCTGCATCTGAGGCGCGGAGCTCGCGGCCTTCGGCCTGCGCCTCTACCAACAACCTGCCGGTCGCAGTGACCAGCCACCGGGAGGCGTCCTCTGCGGTCGGGATGTAGGTGCGCTGGTAGAAACCATACAGCTCTTGCCGGGTATCGGCCATGGATGCCTCCATCACGCCTCCGCCGGCGCAACGCCGGACAGTGCCCGGAGCACCTGTCCGGCCTCGTCCAGGCCGTCTACGTCATCGGGGACCCACCAGACCTGCAGCGACACATCGTCGCCGGCCAGAACACGGATCTCCGTCAGCTCTCGCCAGGCCAGTCCCTCTTCGCTCAGGTGCAGCGTTGCACTTTCCATCACACCTCCACAGGGCCACCGAAGATCAGCAGCTCACGCGCCTTGGGGCGCTTCACGGTTCCGTCCTTCCCCTTCCTACCCCGAGACACGGGCCGCGGAGCTTCGAAGGACACACACTCGAAGCCCTGCTCTTCCCACATCTCACGGACCATGGGCAGATCGTGGTTGTTGTGGACGACGCGGACGCCCCGATTCGCCAGTGCCCCGCCGACACGCGCCAGGGCGCGCTGTTCCCCTTCACCGAAGGCGCCCGCGTAGCTGACGAAGCCGCCCTTACGGTCGGGCATGTAGGGTGGGTCCCAATACACGCGGTCGCCGGCCTTCGCCCGCCTCCAAGCGCCTGTCCTCCAGTGGCCGGTGCGCAGCAGGGCGACAGGTCCCAGCGTCGCTGCGAAGGCACGCAGCCTGGCGCCGTCGTCTCCCGGGGGCTTGTAGCCGCCTGCCATCTTGCCGTGAGGGACGTTGAAGCCGCCGCTCTTGTTGACCCGGTAGAGCCCGTTGAAGCCCCGGCGGTTCAGGAAAAGCAGGTGCGCAGCCTGCTCAGGAGCCGGCAGGTTGCCCAAGTTGAAGCGGTTGCGGGCTCGGTAGTAGACCTCACCGCGGGCGTGGTGCGCGAGGTCTTCGCGCTGCCCATCACCTGCCTTGCGGTAGAGCTCTTCCAGCGCCTCCAACGCCACCAGGACCTCAGGCGTGTGGTGCACCGTCTCCCAGTAGCAGTCGATCAAGCGCTTGTTGATGTCGCCCAGGATGAGGCGGAGGCCGGGCCAGCGTCCATCGAGCACCCCTGCAGCCACCTCCAGCTCCAGTGCAGCGCCGCCCAGGAAGTCGCCCCAGAAGTTCGCGTCAGCCGGGGCCTTGTCCAGCTCCAGGGCCTGGAGGAGGGCGGGGACCTGCTTGCGTTTGCCGCCGACCCACTTGAGGATGGGGGCGGCTGACGGTGTGTGGTTCTCGGCCATCAGGCCCCCCAGAAGACGTGCAGCTGCTCGGCTGCACGGGTGTAGGCGGTATAGAGAAGGTTCGGACCCTGAGGGCTCATGCCGACGTGGCCGGCCATCGCGGAGTCCACGACGACACCGACATGGGTCCACTCCGAGCCCTGGGAAGCATGCACCGTCAGGCACTCACCATAGGTACAGTGCACGAGGTTCTTGTCTTTGAAGAGCCGGTAGGCCTTCACGTAGCGCCAGAAGTCGCCCTGACTGAGCTCCATCAGGCCCGGGATGATGATCACGTAGTCGCTGCGGTCGCTGGACAGCCAGACCTTGAAGCGGCGATGGGACTGCAGCATCGGCGGGTAGTCCCGGCTGTTGCGGACCCACTGATTGATCATCCCCTGCTTGTGCGCGGACGGCGCCGGGTCGATCTCGAGCACGCGGACAGCCTCGATGACCTCGCCGTTCATCAGACCCACCTCGCGGTTGTTCTTCTTGATGCACAGCCGGTCGCCCGCAGACACGGGCTCCGAATCCAGACCCCTGAGCTGGCGAACCATGGTGTTCAGGGCTCTCCGCGTGTCGTTGCGCCAGGTGATGAGCGTGGCGTCCACGCCCTGCCCCCGACGTGAGGCCAGCCACTTCGCTGCCATCTGCGGAGAGGCCCACTGGCCGGTCCACAGGTTGGCCCGGTTGTCTTCCTCCCCGGGGAAGTGCCCTGAGCCCTGACGGAGCCGGACCTCGGTGGCGATCTGGATGATGGGGTTGCCCTCGGCCTGCCGGTGGATGGTGGACAGCGAAGCGGTGGGGAACTCCAGGGCTGGAACCCAGTTGGCCCTGCCCCGGGTCTTCTCCACGACCGGAGGGAGCTGCGCGGTGTCTCCGACGTACAGCAGGAGGCTGTTGGCTGGGAGCATGTACTCCAGGGTCTCTCCGACGCCCCTGGCGGTGCCGTCCCGGCTCCACATGCCGTAAGGCACCATGGACGCCTCATCGCACACCAGGAGGCACCGAGGAGGGCAGGGGGCCACTGGATCCTTGAAGGAGAGCATCTCTCGACGCCGACCTCGTGGGCTTGCTTCCAACTCCTCACCATCCTCTCCTCGCTCGAGTACCGTGGTGTAGAGCGCCGCGTGGATGGTGCCAGCGCCCGTGCAGCCCTTCTGCCGCAGACGCAGGGCGGCCTTGCCGGTGGGCGCGACAAAGGCCACGCTGTCCACCAGTCCTTCCCGCAGGGCCCGGCGAGCCAGCACCTTGACCAAGGTCGTCTTGCCAGTGCCTGCAGGTCCGTCGAGGGCCATGATGCGGTCCATGGGATCGCCTTCGGCTCCCTCGATGGCGTAGCGCATCTGGCTGATGATCGCATCAACAGCGGCCTGCTGGTCATCGCTGAGTACGACGTTCACGTCATCGAAGGGCGTGCTGAGCTCCGGCTGCCGCATCTCTTCGGGTGCCGGAGGTGTCGGTGCCTCTCCCGAATCCTGCATCAGCTCCCCGAAGTCTACTCCTCGGGGCTCTCCGGCTTCCACCTCTCGCTCTCGCTCCCGATCGTCCCAGCGCAGCCGGTTCAGCTTCTCCCGCATCTCCGCGGCTGCTGCCCTCACCGACCGGACAGGGATGGAGTTCTCTCCCCAGCCCTGCTGCAGGTAGCCCTGGATCTGTTCTTCGCAGGAGGCGAGGAACGCCTTCGCTGCGGCCTTGTCCAGCTCCATCAGATGCCTCGGAAGTTCTGCTCAGCCTGCTCATAGCGGGCCTTGAACTCCTCGACGCTGCGTGTCCAGATGCCTCCAGCGCACCGGTAGACCACCTGCACTGCAGGGGTCTCCGTGTCCGCTGACAGGGCGAGCTGGATCACCTGCACCTCCATCCCCTTCTCTCGGTGACAGTAGCGGAAGCCCGGACGGGCGAAGGGGATTGCCTGGTTCAGCAGGGTCTGGATCTGCTGCTGGGTCAGCCTGTCGGCCATGGTGTTCTCCGTGTCGTGTGTCGTGACGCGCGTATTGCGCATGCGTGCCAGGCGCTGAGCCTTCAAGGCTGCCGGTCCGGGTCAATGTGCAAGCGGCACCCTGCATCACTGCCTGTCCCGACAGCCGTGGAGGCTGGCGAGCCCGGTGTCTCGTCCCACCGGACTCGCGCTGCCCTCACTGGGTGAAGAAGCCGGCCGGGGCGTTGCCGGGGGCCGGGGCCGTCGTGCCGGGCAGGGGCGGTGCGCTGGGAGCGGCGGGCGCGGCGGCGGGCGCAGGGGCGGCAGCCGGGGGCGGGGGTGCGGCGACGCTGGCGGACATCGGCGCCGGCGCGGCCTGGGTCGGGGCGCCGACACCGGCACCGCCACCCTGGGCGAGGGCGGCGGGGCTGCCCTGCTTGATGAAGCGCTTGCCCCGCTTGGGGATCAGGCTCTTGCCGAACTCGTCCTTCTCCTTGCCCTCGCTGATCATCTGGAAGACCGGGCCGGGGATCCAGACCAGCTCGTCGTAGAGCCAGCTGTCGCCCTTGAGCGCGCCCTCCTCGCCCTTGTAGCCGTAGAAGGTGGCCTCGAGCTTGGCGTCAGCGCCTGCCTGGGCCTGCAGCTGCTGCAGCACGGCGGTGTAGAGGCCCTCCCAGTCCAGGACGTTCTTCTGCAGGGCCTGGGCCCGCTGCGCCAGCCACTGGTTGGCGGACTCCAGGCTGAGGATGCTCTGGGTGGTGCCGGGGACGACCAGGCCGAGGAAGAAGCCGAGGATCTCGGAGATGCGAGCGCGCGCCGCCCCGTCCTTGGCGTCGGCCTTGGGGTAGAAGTGGGTGTCCTTGGTCTCGCGGCCCTCCACCGAGTAGGTGACGACCAGCGCTTCGCCGTGTTGGGTGGTCTCCTCCTTCACGCTGAGGATGATGGCCCGGCCGGGGCCGTCCTGGTCGAGGACGCCTCCCTGGCCGGAGTCGTATCGGGGCTTGATGTCGCCCATCTTGGTCAGGTCGAAAGCGAATGCCATGGTGCTTGTTCTCCGTGTCGAAGCAGCCTTTGCTGCGGGGGTTGCAGCCGAAGCTGCGGGGAATGTGCGGCAGATGCCGCGGGGGGATGAAAGCAGGGGCCCCGAGGGCGCCTGTAGCGTCTGAGGGGGTTGAAGGTAGAACAACAACAACAACCCCGGGACCCCTGCTCAGTAGAAGACGGGCTCTGCGGTGGACTCGCGGATCCGGTAGCGGTCGATGATGTCCCGGAGGAGCCAGCGGGTTGCAGCTGCCCGGGGCGCGTGGCCATGAGCGGCCGCAGCCTTGAGGCCGCCGGGCCTCACCTCGTCCCAGTAGGACTGGCCCGAGAGCAGCGCCTGGGCGCCGGCTTCCACGACCTCCTCCATCCAGGTATGCTCCGAAGGCCTCGGGATGATGTGCCCCGCAGCCACCAACAGCTCACGCATGTTCATCGGGCCCTTGACCGGGGCAGTGCCCAGGCGGTCGCGGCAGACGTAGCGGTCGTGGTGCGAGAAGTAGTGTCCGGGCCAGCCGAAGGGCTTGGGAGGAGGCTCGGCGGGCGTCATTCCCGGAATGGCCAGCGCCGGAGTGCTGCCGCTCCCCAAGCTCCGGTCCTCTTTCTGGGCGTAGAGCAGAGTGCCAGCGTAGCCGCAGACCTTGGAGCCCATGTTGCGGGACGGGAGGAAGGGCGTTCCCCGGGGCAGATCGTTGTCCGGGTCCCGGGCGTGGGCGTTGATCCACAGATGCACACCCAGGCTCCGGGCAGTGTAGAACAGGGCCTCGATGTCGCTGGACACCATGCCGAAGACGGCGCGGGTGTCGGGGTTCTTGCCCTCCGCGGCGCGGGCGGCGGCGTTCTCTTGCTCGCGAAGCCGGAACTGGCCGTCCGCGAGGTACTGCAGGTCATCGATGCACAGCGCGAGGTAGGGCTGCTGACCGGCGCGGATACGGTCCAGGTTCCACCGGGCCATTCCATGCATGATCGGGAAGATCTGGGAGATGGAGCCCACGTCGTAGTGGGGCAGCTCCGCCATAGGGATCCCAGTGTTCGCCGGGATGCTGGCCAGGTGCTGCAGGATGCCGACGTAGATGCCGTTGCGGTGGAAGGTCAGGCCCTGGTCGGCGGTCTTGCCGGAGCCCGGGGGGCCGTAGGTCAGCAGACTCGCCGGAGCCCCGTTCGGGCCCCAGTAGGCCGCCAAGCGGCTCACCAGCTCGGTGCGCTCCTCAGCGGAGAGTGGTTGTGTCATCGCGTGTCCTGTGTCGGACCTGCCAGTTGGCAGGGGTCTATGAGTTGTAGTCGGAGGGGTTGTGGTCGTCAAGAGTTGTGGTGGAGGATGATCGCGTCCGCGATCTCACACCCCCACAACGCCCATGGGGATGAAGACATCCGCCCGCGCACCCGCTGCCGGGTAGAGCGCCTGCTCTTCGCAGTAGCCTCCGAACTTGCTGCGGAAGTAGCGGAAACCCCTTCCGTCCCACAGGGCCACCTCGGCGTTGCGGCAGTGGCCGGCATAGAAGGCGCCAGGCTGCAGGGCCTCCTTCGGGATCATGCCGGCTTCCCAGGCCTGAGTCATCCACTCTTCGGAGATGATGGACGTGAGCTCCATCCCGAGCTGGAGGGCGCGATCCTTGAGCTCCTGCACCGTCGCGGGCTCCGGGGGCTTGTGCTCGACCTGGCGGGAGGCGCTCAACAGAAACCAAGTGCTGTGCGTCAGTACCAGCAGCCCATCAGCGCACTCGTGAGGGCCCTCGATCACCTCATGGCAGATGCCGCCTCCTTCATGCTCGGGCTCCAGCAACAGCGTTTGGGCGTCCTCCAGACACCAGTTGATGGTGCGGCGGTCTACCGCCGGGCGCCCACTGTAGCTCCACATGACCGGGGCAAAGCTCTCGTCCATGAACGGGAGGATCTGCTGCGCCCGCTCAGGCACTCGTCCCAGCGTCTGCCACTGGTAGCCGTTCACGAAGGCCTCCAAGGCGTCTCCGGTGAAGATGCAGGCCTCTTCGGCCTCCCGCTCGATGCCCTGCTCTTCGTCTTGCTGGGCCCGGATCCTGCCCAGCAAGTAGAACATGGCCAGCTCGTTCAGGGTGTAGTGGCCGGTTGCCTCTTCCGCAGTGCGGACCTTCGTGTCAGGCATCATCACCTCCAAAGTTCAAGGTCAGCGGCGGAACAGCGGCGGCAGCGCGCTCCTCGGCGGTCAGACCAGCCTTGCCTGCACCCAGCGTCATCGACTTGACCTTGACTCCGGCCACGGCAGCACGACCCCGCTGGCACAGCTCCCAGGCCTCGCAGCGGCCGTAGCGCTTGAGCATGCAGGCCATCTCGTGGCCGGTCGCTGGGAAGTCCCAGGGGTCCCGTCCGGACTCGATGAGCGTGTGCAGCTGGCGGTAGGTGTCCCAGACGTTGCGCCAGTGCCTGGACTCGCGCCAGGGCGCCGGCTCCGGAGGCTCCTGAATCCAGGTCGTCTTGTTCTTGGGTCCCGGCATCTGGATGACGTTGATGCGGAGCTTGACCAGGCCCTTGGCGGCGAGGTCCGGGTAGTAGAGCTGGGTCAGCAGCCGCAGGCCCCAGAACTGGCCATGCATGGAGTAGGCCCGCACGGTGCCGTACTCGCCGGTCTTGTAGTGGTTGGTCGTCTTGTGGTCTGCGACCACCAACGCATAGACGGGCTGTCCATCAGGCCCCGCAACGCCGGTCGGCTCCCAGGTGATGAGGTCGATGCGCTGGGTGTAGAGGTAGAAGGCCTGGGGGCCCTTGTAGCCGTTGAGATCCTTGATCCAGGTACTGGGCTGCTGCTCCCTCATGTAGCGGGCGCAGCCCATGATGTCGTCAGCCTCGTGGCAGATGCGGAAGGGCACCACATGGCGGAGGAACGGCACCTTGGGGTCGTTCACCAGCTCAAGGCCCCGGGCCTGGAGAGCTGCCCGCACTTCGTCCTCGCGGTAGACCCGGATCTCGGGCTCCGCGCTTTGCCCCTGCAAGGGGTCAGCGTCCAGCAGGGCGCGATACTCGCGCTCCACGCTGACCACCAAGGGCTTGTTCTTGACGAGCTCGTGCTCCATCACGAGATCCGACATAGCGTGCGCCGAGACCGCTTCGATCTCGTCCTTCACTGGGATGCCCTCAGCGCGCATCACCTTGGCGTGCGCGTGGATGGCCGCCACAGGGTCGTAGAGCTCTTCGGGGAGGGGATGTGCAGCGCGGGCCTGCTCGACAGTCATGCCCCCAGCCACAGCGGCGCCCAGCTGCTGCGTGCGGCGCAAGCGCTCCCAGTAGTGCGCCTCGCCAGTGTGCACGAGGGACCCACGGTGCAAGGGGTCTCGGTTGCCAAGGCCATCGACCTCGAGGAGCTCCACGTAGGCGTAGAGCTGGTTGCACAACATCGCCTGGCCGACGCGGGAGAAGCCGGCTTCGGAACGTCCGGCGTTGAGGAGCTCAGGCATCGGTGCCATCCGCGTGCTTGGTGAGGACCACCATCCGGCGCTGGGACCAGTCAGCCCAATCCACGCTGATGGAGGCGCGGAAAGCGCCCGAGGACCAGGAGATCTGCGCTTGGTCCCCGCAGACAGAACGGATGAGGTACCGGTGCGGAGAGTCGGGATTCTTCCAGTTGGGGGCCATCCACTGCTGCCCTTGCTCGGGAGGGTGTTTGCGCCTGCTGCTGCGGGACATCCACCACAACGTGGCGAAGGCGTGAGCCCCCTTGCCCAGCGTCCACAGAAGTTTCGCGAGGGCAAGCCCTGCCACGCTGAGCAACGCCCAGCCGATGATGTTCCAAGGATCCATGTCTGTGTCTTCTCCAGTGTCAGCGGCAGGTACGGAAGCCCAGGGCCTCGTAGGCGCGAAGGCAGTCTTGAGCCCGAACCCCAGTGTCCGGGGAGACCAAGGGGTCTGGGATCTCGGGCCAATGACTGTACTTTGGCGCCCTCCAGGGCTTGGGATTGCCCTCATCCTCGACGTACCACCAGAACAACTGGACTCCGATGTTGTCCAGATAGGCACAGGCGATCAAGCCTTCCTGGGGGGCCTCCGGCATCTCCCAGCCGTCCACCACCTCAAAGCCCTCGATCCAGCGAGTGCCATAGATGGCATGGACCGCGGCGAGCGCCTGTTGCTTGGTGATGTAGGCCTTCTGACAGGCGAGGGCTGCGGCTGCGAGGTTTCCAATCTCGTTCATCAGTCCCTCCTGTGAGAGTCAAAACACCCAGCAGCGCGGGCGGCGCAGTATGCATCGGAGTGGCCTACCTCCAGGCACTCCTGATACTGCCAGGCCTCACAGCTGACGACACCGGCGCAGAGGATGATGACCACAACAAAGACACCGAAGGCGCCCATGGCCTCAGCGCGCTTGGCACGGGCACTGGGCTCTACGTAGTCGTCTACGAAGTCGCGTTCATCCCTCATCGTCGCCTCCGGTCTTGATGTAGTCCGTGAGGACTTCGTGGATGGTGTAGGTGACGGAGGAGTAGCGGGGGATGCCGTCGCCGCTCAGCTCCACGCGGAACTCCGGCCAGTCGGACTTCAAGGCCCCCTGATCCACGGTGGCCCACTTCACGCCTTCGGCGCGGCAAGCCATCGTTTCAGCGTGCCTCTCAAGCACCAGTTGAAGCCACTGGGTGATCTCGATCTTCACAGCAGCTCCCGAGGGCAGTCCTGGCCGGACCGCTCCGCGTTCAGGCGTGCGGCCCGGGTCGTGATGATCTCGAGCTGCTGCTGCCGGTACTGGATCAGCTTCTCCAGGCAGGCAGGGCAGGTGACCTTGGTGTCATCGCGGGACAGCAGGCGATCGGGGACGTTGCGCTGCAGGCAGGCGGCGCCAGCACCCTCGACCACGAAGTTCTGCCGCAAGGGGCTGTAGGTGGGGATGGAGGGGTCCCAGTGCACTGGCGGCGCTCCTCGCAAGCCGGTCTCCCAGCGGCAGCGGTACTCGCCATACATCAACGAGAGCACCCGCGCCACAACCAAGGCTCCCCACTCCTCGGGGTTGTTGGTGTAGAGGCCGGCGGCCGCGCGCTTGAGCTCCCACACGGAGGCCCAGGTCGCGGCGCTCACCCCGGCTGTGTTGACCAGCAGCGGCGAGCCCTCTTCATCGGAGCCCTTCCAGGCATCGTGCTTCTCGTCCCCCAACAGCGCCACCTGGACGCTGTACTGGTTCAGGACGCGGGCATCACAGACGAAGCGATCCGGCATTGCGGCGCGGATGGTTTCGAGGGCCTTGGGCTTCATGGGGTCTCCTGGGCGCTTGCAGCGCTGGTGAGGGCGTCGAGGGAGTTGAGGAGGTCCTTCTGCTCTTGCGTGCCCCACTTCATCACCAGACGACGGCGGAGCCCATCATGCAATGGGGAGTTGACGCGGACGAACGTAGGCTTGTTGTGGAGGATTGCACCCCGAGCCAGTACATCCGTTGCGTAGAAGGAGCTGTTGCCGCAGTGGCCACAGGGATGGGAGTCGAGGGCGAAGCGATGATGGAGCCGCAGGCACTCCGTGCAGACCGTCACCTTGCGCATGCCCAGCCACAGATCGCAGCCCGGCACCTGCATCAGCAGTTCTTGATCCTGCTCTCGGAGGATCTCCAGGCGCTTTGCCTCCTGGGGGCTTGGGCGGCGCAGCGTGCGCGTAGCCCAACGCCCCCACAAGAGGAGCCGCTGCCGCTGATCACGGAGCGCCCAGCCGGCGGCGAGGCCGAAGAGGGCTGCCGCCAGCACCTCAAGCATCGACAGCACCGAGGGTCTCGAAGGATTCGATCTCGGAGGGTGTGAAGCCCCAGACCATATCACCCCAGGCGGGGTCATTGACGCGGACGTAGGCGCCATCCGGGCACATGGCCCAGACGGTCCCCTCCTTCACGGTGACAGGCGGGGAGGTCTTGCCGAGGATCAGCCGGACACGACGGTTCAGGATGGACTGCGCCAGCTCCAGCGGGCAGCCTCCAGATGCGACAGACACAGCCAGGCGGAGCTGATCATCGGGCGCGCCTTGGGGGAGGCTCAGCGCCTTCACGTGTCCCCGCTTGTATCGAAGCGTGGCTGTGCCGTCCGGCTCCCGGGTGAGCTCCGCAGAGGCCGTCTGCAGCAGCTTCTCCATGCGGTCACGCACGCGCTTGCGCGTCTTCGCGTTCATCGGTCTCTCCGTGTCGCGGCCCGCAGGCCAGGTGTCGGTGATCTACTACCTGCCATCTGGCAGGGTGTCAAGTGGGTGATCGCTACGAGATCCGCTTGGCTCTATGGAAGGCCCGGCTTGTGTGGTGGCCTGCAGGTGCCGGATGATTCAGGTCCCAGTCAGAAGGGGGCCATTCAGCCCCGAAGCAGCCGTTGGCGGGATCCCGAGGGGCATGAGAGCTCACCCAAAAGCCAGTGAAGTAGACCCGCCGCACCGCTCCGCAGCGCTCCACGGCCACCACCATGTGCTCTCCAGTGACTGCAGCCCGCTGCATGTGCGGTTCGTCCACCGCCTCTGCAAACTCGAACTCCCATACCTGCCCCACCTCCGCATCGAGGATGTCGTCTCTCCAGTCACTCTCGGTCTTGGCCATGAGGGCCTCCTTTGTCGAAATCGTCAAGTTCGGTGAAAGGCCCGCAGCCTCACGCCTACACATGCGCACTGTCCTCCACGCCCAGCAGCTCCAACAGCTCACTCGCCAGGGCCTCGGGGTCGGGGACACCGCCGGACAGGCGATCGCTCAGATCACCCGCATCCTTGCCATCCTCGCTCATGGCCTGCACGTCCGGGAGCTTCTCGAGCATGATGGCGCTCAGGCGCTCATCGATGGTGCCCTCGGCCACAGCGTAGATCACCGAGTGTGGGCGATCCTTGCCCAGGCGCTGGCCGCGGCCCTCGACCTGGAAGACCTGGCGCGGTGTGAAGGGGAGCTGGGTGATGACCTGGATGTCCAGATCCTGTAGGTCGATGGACTCTCCCCAAGCGTCCGTGGTCACCACGAGGATGCAGGGGCCCGGATGGTCCATGAACTGCCGGCGCTTGGCGTCCCGCACCTCGCCGCTGTCCTCACCGGTGGACTCGTAGACATCGATGGCCGGCCTGCTCTTGGTGCCTTTGAACTGGGAGCGGAAGCGCTTGGCCCAGTCGGACACGTCGCGCTTGCGGCCGCAGAACACGGCCACCTTGCCCTTGCCGGTCTCCACCCAGTCGTTCATCATCCCCTGCACCCAGGGGCGCTTGCGGGCGGCAGCCTCGATGAGGCGCGCCTCCATGCGGGACTGGCGACCCAGCTTCTGGGCGGCCTTGATCATCGACTTGACCGCAGCCGGCTTGCACTGATCCTCGACAGCGACAGTTGCCACGATTCGCATCATCGGAGGAAGCTCGGCGTCCACCACGGACCGCGGGACTTCGTGCACCAGCATGGAGCGGCGCTGGAAGAGCTCAGGTGTGTAGGGGCGGGCCTGGGCGCGGATGTTTGGGTTGTCCGGTACCATGCCGTACTCGCCTTGGTAGGCCAGGCCGTAGCGCTTGGCGAAGTCCCAGAAGCTCCCCCAGCCGAAAGGGTCCAGCAGGTCGAGCTGGCCCCACCAGTCGGTGAGCCTGTCCGCGGTCGGCGTAGCCGTCGTTCCGATGCGTCGAGCTGCTGCGCGGGAGAGCTGCATGGCGGCGGCTACCCGGTTGTCCTTCGGTGCCCACTGCTCGGTCTCGCGGAGCACACCGCGCTCATCGCGCTCGACCTTCACCACCTTCTCCCAGCGACCCTTGCTCTTGCCGATGTGCAGCTCATCGAAGATGACATTGAGCGGCATCTTGCGGGCCAGGGAGATCAGGATCGGGAGCTCGGTCTTGAGCTGGTCCCAGCTCATCACGATGACGGGCCGGGTCCTCCAGCCCCACAGCTCCTCAGGCCCCCAGCCCTCCAGCGGGCGCGCCTCGAGGCGGCACCACTCCAGGTACTGGGTCAGGGATTGCCAGCGGTCCTTCTTGCGGCGGGCGCTCTCGGGCTTGCAGTTGAAGGGCGTCCACCGGCTGATGGCTGCGAAGTCCCGGACGTGCTTGGGACGAGGAGCGGAGCGCGTGAGTTCCACGATGGCACCCTGCCGCATCGCTGCTGCCAGAAACCCGGTCCAGGTCTTGCCGGAGCCAGCTGGATGGTAGAAGAGGGCCCCAGGACGTTCGTAGGCCCAGGCCGGTGCCTCGCGCTGCCAGCTTCGGAGCTTGTCCAAGATGCCGGGCGACCACTGGGCATGCCATTGCGGGGCGGAGATGGGAGGAGGCAGCAGGCGGCCGGCCACGCCACGCTTGGTGTAGCCGATGCGGTAGTAGTTGAGGTAGTGCTCAGCCACCGCGGTTGCGTTGGCAGGCACGCTCAGGGCTGCAGCGCCGAAGCGGCGGAGTCCTGGGACCAGTAGCAGCTCAGCGTCCTCCGCTGGAGTCGGGCGCCTGTTGAGGACGAAGGTCTGAGACCACCGGGCGGGGCTGTAGGTGGTCTGGCGGATGGTCACTGGACACGCCTCCACGCGAGGACGATCATGTGACCAGCGCCTGCAGCAGACAGGCTGCACAACAGTAGAGTCAGGATCGGGTGAGCGGCCAGGAAGGCGCCTATCTGTTCAGTCATCGCATGCGCTCCTAAGCAGCCTGAGTGAGCTTCTTCCGCCGCAGACTCCCAACGTGCAGAGCGGTCATGCGGAGGGCTTCGGCGTACACCCAGGGAGCCCCGTCGAGCAAGGGCGCGCGGGTGCTTGCATCGCTCCAGATGCTGTTGATGCCGGGCACCTGCACACAGAACTGGGAGTCAGGGGCCTCGCTGAACTTGATGCGGCGGTTCGGGCCGTCCAGGTCCCACATGCCCCGATACGTCCAGGTCAGGCGCAGTGGGTCCCGGCCCAGGCCGAAGACGCCGCCCAGGTACTGGAGCGCGGCCATGCGGGAGACATCGTAGTTGAGGTCCAGCAGGAGGCCCTGCTCCCAGACCGGATGGCGCTTGTGGTTCCACAGGACCCGCACCCTGCCGCCCCCTTGAACTTCGGTGACGATGCCCCTGTGCGCGGCACTGGGCTGCTGTGGAAGACGCGCCCGGGCCCCAGGCTGCCACAGCCCCGAGATCCAGCCAGGGAGGGTCAGGTCATTGTAGTAGCGACCGGCGGTGTTGTTGTCGGCGGACGTGTCGCTGCTCACAGTGCACCTCGCACCACGAACCCGGACGCTTCGGCGATGGCCAAAGCCCGATCCAGAGTCAGGTTCTCCAGAGGATGAGACATCGCGGCCTCCCAGCTCCACATGACTTGGTTGACGAAGGCGGGCATGGGTGTGCGGTGGGTCTTCGACAGCTCGATGGCCGTGCAGCGGTCCCAGTGGAAGTCCGCCCTCAGGAACTCGAAGTCCCCGGAACCGACGATCAGGTGGGTGGCTCCCATACCCAGCTGAATGGCGACGCACACACCCTGAGGACACGGGGGCTCGAGAGGGGCGTCTGGCGCCCAGGTTGAGACGGTCATGGACTGTCCTCGGTGTCAGCGGTGTCAGCGGTGTCGTCGGTGTCGGTGTCGGTGTTGTGGACGATCCAGGTGATCACCTCAGCCATCGTCATCGGCTTCACCAGCCATGGCGCGTTGGCTTCCCAGGGGAAGGCCATCCCGCCCGAAGGCGTGTAGCCGGTCGCGTTGCCGACGCTGTAGCCGGGCAGCAGCGCAGCCCCCCAGCCGGTCGCGTAGTTCTTGCCGTCGTAGGCCCAGCGGATCACGAAGGCGTGGACCCGAGAGCCCCTGCACTTCCGCAGCTTGGTGAGGGCCTGGCGCACCTGCCGGCGTGTGTAGGGCGGATCCTCAGTGATGACGGAGACTGGAGGCAGGCTCCACAGCCACCGGCCAGCACGTCTGACGATCTTCTGGGCGGTGCGGCGGTTCATGGCGCGCCACCACCCAGGCAGCCCCACACCACCACCAGGGCGAGCCAGCCGAGCCCCAGCCCGCCGGCAGCGGACAGCAGGAAGCGGGCAGGGGTGCGGCCGTAGAGCCAGTCAGCGGGCGAGGTCAACCACGCGATGAGGAGGGTGATCACTGGTCGTCTCCCCCGGCGGGGGGAGCGTCTTCGTCAACCTTGATGCTCCAGCCCGCAGGCATGCCGCCAGCGGCCAGTAGCTCCCAGTGGGAGCGGACATCGGGATGCGCGTCGCGGGCGTCGTCTGCAAGCAACTTGGATGCCTCAGACCGGAGCCACACAGCGGTGGAGGGGTCCAGGCGCTGAGGGCCCAGTCGGTCCAGATACTGGGGATAGAGGGCTTGCATGTAGTCCACGATCTTGAAGGGGCCCTTTAGGACGTTCCACTCAGCGAGGAACCGGAGGCCAACGTGGCTCGCTTGGAAGCCGGAGATGCCTTGCTGCCGAGAAGCCGCCCAGGCAGCTGCCAGGGTACAGGCGGTGCAGGCATGGACGGCCGTGCCATAGTCGTGCTGGTAGGCAGTCAGCAGGCGGTCCATGAACGCCTCCAGGCGGGCGATCTCCATCTTCCGGGCCTCCTTCATCCAAGCCTCTCGGATGACCTCGAAGCCGTCCTCCTTCTCCGAGAGCTGCGGCATCGGCACTGGGTTGAGCTGACGCCCCGCCAAGCTGATGATCTTGCCAGTGTCGGGGCCCGTGAGGATCACCGCGCGGAGGTCGTTGGCGGGACTCACCAGGGCAGTTGCGGGACGGCCTCCCGGCCCGCGAACATACAGGAACTTCTTACTCACGCTATCTCCGTGCCTGTGTCAGGTGCGGCGTCTACCGCGTGCCGGTGTCATCGGCTTTGGATCTCTACCCTGCCAAGTGGCCGGCCGTCAAGAGGGTGATCGGGCTCGGATCACCCCAGCCCCCACTCCTTCATCTCCAGCTTGTGCAAGGCCCACTTCACCCGCCTGTGCCGGTTCTCCTGGGTCTTGCTGCGGTACTTCCCGTAGGGCTCCCCCGAGAAGATGTCGTAGCAGATGTGCTGGTGCTTCTTGACGAGCTCCAGGCGCCTGGCCTTCTCGGCCGGGGAGAGCTCTACGGCCTGACGGCGGTCGAAGAGGCGACGGTACTTGCGTCGCTGGCGGGCGTTCATGGCAGCCTTCCCGTCAAAGTGTATCCGTCGGGCCTCAGGGTCACCTCGGTGACGTTGGCGGCCTCCATCAAGGGGATGAGCGCGCGGAGAGCATCCCGCAGGGCTGCGTGCGGGTCACTGGGTACTTCCTGGGGCTGCGGTGCGGATGGTGCGGTCTGCGTGTCCTCAGGCACCACGGACGGTGCAGGCGCAGGAACCGCAGCCGAAGCCGGGCCCCCAAGAGGCGCCAGGCCGGCCTTGGCGCGTGCGGCGTTGAATCCCTCAAGGTCTCCCACCTTCGGGATCGTCTTCCCGGGCCCGCCTACCACACCCAGCAAGGCGCGGACCTCGCGGACGTAGTAGCGTGATGAGGTCTCCCCGAACTTCAACCCGGGATGGGCTGCCGCTGCTTTCTGGGCAACCATCTGGCCAGCTTCCCGGGTGCTCAGGGTGGGATCGCGGAGGATCATGTCGTACAAGGTGGTCTTCACCCACAAGGTAGGGACGCATCCCTCCCGATGCCTGGAGGTGCCGAAGAGATGAGCTGCATGGTGTTCAGGCACTGGAGGCCTCCGGGGGGCAAGAACGGGTTGTGGTCTCGGGTCTTGGTGCGACCGTGCTGTGAGGCGGGCGACCGCGGATCTCTTGATCTGGGAGATGCGAGGCTCGGAGACTCCAAGCATGGCTCCCACTTCCAGCATGGTCTTCCCATCGAGGAGCTCGAGCATGACCCTCCGCTCCTGGTCAGGGAGGCGGGCCACCAGTCCCCGGACGCGGCGGATGTCCACGAGGCGGTCCACGTCCACCGGAGGCGCGGGAAGGGCCTGGGCCAGGAGGGTCGAGCCCTCACGGTCGGAGATGGGCTGAGAGGTGCTGGTCTCCTCAACCTTCTGTCCTCGGTGGCGGAGCTGGTGGAACTCGTCCACGGACAGCTCCAAGGCCTCCGCCATCTCAGCATCACTCGGAGTCCTGCCCAGCTGCTGGGTCAGACCGGCGCGGGCCTGTCCGAGCGTGCGGCTCCGCTCGTAGGTGAGTCGGGAAGTCGGAGAGGATCTGCGCAAGAAGTCGATGGCGGCGCCCTGGAGGCGCTTGCCTACGTAGGCCTCAAGGCCCGGGTCGCTGAGGTCGGCTCCGTCCAGGATTTCTACCAGAGCCAGCATGACCGCGCCCTCGACCTCCTCTACAGGGACTGGTGCCTGCTTCCCATAGCGCCAGGCGATGGCCTTGGCTTTGGGCAGCAGGGCCACAATGACCGCATCACGGTGGAGATCCGGCCGAGGCGCAGTCATGGCGCCACGCGCTGCTTGGTGGTCTTCAGCCTGGCACGAGCCTCCTTCAAGGGAACCCGACGGGCGCGGCAGCGGGACACGTGCGCCCGGATGGCCGCCACGTCTGCGCCCTTCTTCTCCAGCTCGCGGTACCAGGAGCGCAGGCTCATGTTCTTCTTGGCACTGTTGCAGCTGTAGCAGCAGGTCACGAGGTTCCTGGCGTCGTTGGAGCCGCCCTGCTTGCGGGGCTTGCAGTGGTCCAGGGTCAGGACTGTCTGAGTAGCGTGGGCTCCGCAGTAGACGCAGCGCATGCCGTCCCGCAGATAGATGGCCCAGCGCTTGTCTTTGCGGATCCAGCGAGACCCCTGGCCCCGGTTGCCCCCTTTGCCTCTACTGGCCATCGTTCCCCTGATCTCCTCCCAGCAGCGCCTCATCATCCGTCGAGATCCAGCCCTTGTGGATAGGGTCGCCGTGCCTGAACTGCCTGGGCCACTCCGCCACGAGGACGTAGCCGCCCGGTTCGGGTCCTTGGAGGTACTCCCCCACCAGCAGGTGGGTGGCCTTGTCCAGGCGTCCTCGCGTTGCCAAGGCACCCTTCACCCAATGCTCCCGCAACTCGTCCGTCAGCGGGGTCAGCGTCACCTTGCTGCCCTCGGTCCAGGCCCACTTGCGGCCATCGATGTCTTTGATCTCGTACATGTCGTCGTCCTCTCAGTGTCAGTACAGCATCTGCCGCTGTCAATCCTCGTGTGTCTTCTCCACGAGAGCGGCTATCACCCCCTTGAGCGATCCTACCTTAGGGCGCGTCGGTGTTTTGACTTCTAACCGATACAGAGGGTACGAGCGTTGCCGGGGTTTTGGAGGGTGATCAGACACTCTGATTGTCCCCAAACTACCTAAGTGGAAGTAGGCTGAGCATGATGATCGGGAAAGCTGGTAGCGAAACGTGAGTCCTTCCCGAACGAGGGCCTGCCTGACCTTGGTTATAGTCTGGTCCACACGGCGTTTAACGATCTCCCGGGTCCGGTAGGACAGGGCATAGGAGCGGGGATCTGCCTGCCCCTTTAGTTTGCTGATCCACCGTTTGATCGACGCGGGGTTCGCCAAGTGCACTACTCGGATCTCATCCACGTAAATCCAAACCCAACGGCCGTCAGTGGGTACCGCCTTGATTCGAGGCTCATGATCCATGAGTTTTTCCTCCATCGCCACCCGTCAGCACATGCAGGGCCTGGCCTGTCTTGGTCTCCCCGCCCAGCCGAATGGGGACTGGCTGAGCTGTGGCCATTCGGGCACCGCGGCCGCGGGCCATAGCTTCGAAGTCCGCCGCCGTCGCGGAGGGGCGGTCCCGCAGGCGGTAGCCCATGATCACGGTGCCGTCCGCCGTCGGGTGGGCCATCTGCTCCAGGGCCTGCTCCGCCATCAGGGTCTCGAGCACCGGCATCGCATCGCGCTTGGTGATCTTCAACTGGCGGTAGAGCTCACCGTCCGGCACCCAGGAGCCCGCCTCACGCAGGATGCGGAGGATGTGCTCTCGGATGCGCATGTCCTCACTGCGGACGGCGAGCTGCTGCAGGTGCCAAACCCCGGGCAGATGCAGGTGGTAGATGATGGAGAAGGCATAGGCGATCTCGCTGGCCCCCAGGGGGAACTCTTTGTTCTGGTCGCAGTGTAGACGCGCCTTGCCGAAGTCCCAGCTCAGCAGCATGGCGATGCGTTCGGCCATGCGCTGGGCACGGGCGCGGTAGGACTGGAGGCTGTGCTCCTCACACCGAGTGCTGACCGCGGAGACCCAGTTGGCATGCATCTCCCGCGCCTGGTCAGAGGCGAAGTAGGCCGTGTAGACGGCGTAGGGGTCGGAGGCCTTCTCCCCCAGGGCCTGCATGCCGATTTGGAGCTGGCGGAGCTCCTCATAGTCGCGGGTGCGCGCGCCATGCACTGAAGGCTGCTGACGCTCCCGGCCTGGGGCCAGGAACACCAAGTGGTCGCGCAGCGTTCCAGACTCCATGTGGGCGAGCAGCAGATCCTCCCGCAAGGTGCGGACCGGGATGGAGCTGATCATCCCCATCCGCGGGCGGCGGGGGCCATGGGTGCCGCGGCTGGTCCAGCTCCTGATGTCCCGGCCTTCCCAGATCTCATGCAACAGGTGTTCGAAGTCGGCCTTGGTGCGGTTGCCGGTCAACCTGAGCAGGTTCTCCGCGACCACCAGAGTGGCGCGGTTGCTGTAGCCCAGCATGTCCCGGAGGGCTCCTGGGCTCGATGGCGTGGGGCCCAGGACCCGATCGTCAATCAAGCGGATCAAGCGCTCCGCTGACCGCACCGCGGTCCCGTCCCGGGCGCCGCGGTGGCCCGCCAGCAAGACGTAGAGGGTGCTGTTGTTTTCGGCGTGGCTTGCGTCCAGGCGGCACAGGGGCGCCAGCACGCTCAGGGTCGCCAGGTAGCTCCCGACGTGCAGCAGGCTGTGGCCATCGGACTGCCGCATGCCCAGGTCCACCCACTGCCGCATCAGGGTGCCCGGGGGCACCACTCGGTCAACGTCGGCTTCGGTGGGGAGCTTCATGGCTGTGAGCCGTCCTCGCCACCGGCCCGGCTGTCGATGGCCTGCCCGCAGCAGGAGCAGCGCTCCACGATGGGTGCGAGCAGTGCGCCTGCCACACTTGCACTCGCGCTCGGCAACTTCCACCAGCTCCGGCCGTGGCCGCACTCAGCGTCCAGGTGCCCGAAGTCGATGCGCCCACCGGGCTTCACGCACCGCTGGAGGGTGTCAAGGGCGGCCACGCGATCTGCAGCCGGGATCCAGGGGAAGACGTTGCGGGCCAGGATGAGATCGTACCGGCCAAGCACCACGGGATGGCCCTCCGGCCGGGCGAGGTCCACGCCGCCAGAGCAGTAGGTGACGCGGCCATAGTGCTCAGTGAGCTGGACAAGGGGGTCGTCGAAAACGCGCCCGATCACAGCATGGTGCCTGTCAGCCAGCAGTGCAGGGGAGGCGAGGGTGAAGATCATGCCCAGAGCCACACCCCTCTCTTTGTCAGATGCGGTCACGTGCCAGTCCAGCTCGGTCTCCTGCAGCAGGAGAGCCAGGGACTGCACCTCCTCGCCCGTGGAGCAGGCAGCGCTCCAGACGCGGAAGGGCATCCCCGGAGGCAGGCTGAGGAGCCAGGAGCGGAGGTCCCGCCAGTAGGCGGAATCCCGGAACATGGCGGTCTGATGAGGGGAGCGGTTCATGGCGCGCCTTCCGCGTCTTCCGCGCCTTCCGTGTCCTCCGCGTCCGCGCAACTGCACTGCTCCGCAGCCTCTGCGAGCTGGATCTCTTTGTAGTCCTCGCTGAAAGCGTTGAGGGCCATTGCTCCTATCAGCACGATGAATACGGCTGCGTCCCAGGCGTCGAACATGTGTCTCTCCGTGTCGTGTCTTTGGCCAGGCTGCCGCTTGGCCGGTCTTGGTCTTGTACCCCGGGGAGTCAGGCCGGGGCAAGTGGGGATCAGGGGTGGTAGACGGTCAGGATCTCCTGACGGCCCTTGGGAAGGGGGCGGCCATCGCTCCGCTGCAGGCTGTGCACCTCGGCTTTTCTGCCCGGCAGTTCGACGGTCTCTGCTTCCGCAATGGCTACCCGGCAGCCCTGCCCCAGGGCAGCTTCTGCGGCCCTCACAACCTCCAGGCGTCCGAACTTGAAGCGGTAGCCGGTGGTCTTGCGGTAGGGCGGGTCCAGATACACAGTATCCCCGGGCCTCAGACCGTCCAGCCAGAAGAGCTTGGCTGCATCCGTCTGCATCCACTGCGGCTGCAAATGCCGCATCCACCGCCCTACGCGCAGCACCTTGGCCGCCAAGGCAGGCGGATTGAGGCGATCCTTGAAGCCCCTGGCGATGCCTGAGGGGCTGACAGTCGCGTAGCCGGCTGTAGCCCAGGACTCGCCCTCATCACGCGGTGCCTTCCCCAAAGGAGTGGATGCCTGAAGCACCGCGTAGGCAGCAGCCCAGGGGGCCGGTCCCAACTCAGCGGGCACCAGTGCCCGTGCGAGTTCGAATCCCTCCCGGCCTGGGGGGTAGGCCCTGATCCCCGACGCAACCGCCTCAGGGGCCCCTGCCAACTCCTGATAGAAGCGGGCTACGTCGCCGGCATCGTTCAGGCGGAGGAGGTGTGTCCCTGCCTCCAGCCCCAATGCCGCCAGCGTAGGGGCCCTCAGCGCCCGTTTGCCGCCCTGGTAGGTGAAGGGGGCATGAGGGCCTCCGGCCACCGCAAGCGCCATAGAGCAGCTGCCTGCGCAGGGCTCACACCAGATGGACCGGCGGCTCACCGGTCCCGCTCCCTGCGGAACAGCAGACCCCCGCGGACTTCGAAGCCTTGAGGGGGCGGGTCCATCCCGGTCACTACCCTGCAGGCCGGGCAGTCCACCAGCACCCAGGCCCCGGAGCCGTAGACAGTGGTGAGATCTGCCGTTGGAGCGCCGCATGCGGTCGTCTCGCTTCGATCGCAGTGGTGGACGAAGAGGTGGTGCAGGCCCAGGGGGCCAGTGGCCTTGGAGAGGCTGCGGTGGGGTGTGTACGCAGCCACGCTACACCCCCGCCGGCGGAGGGACTGGGAGGCCGGTCACCACTTCCTCGAGCTGGACACGCTGAGAAGGCTGAGCTTGAGGGAGAGGAGGGCGCGTGGCTTGAGCGACGGGTGCGGTGGGCGCGTCGGAGGGCACAGCTGACGCAGCTGACGCAACTGGCGTCGGCGTACCCCCCGGAAGCCACAGGCCGCTCGCGGGCAGTCCATCCGGGCCCGAATCCACACTGCCCCAGGAGGCCGTGCGGGCGCGCTCCAAGGTGCGTTCCCTGGGGAGCCAGAAGGAGCCAGCGCTCACCCGGTGCTCGACGCGGTGACGCCAGGCCGCGAAGTGGCGAGGGAACTGGTGCCTCCACACCAGTGCGATCGTCTCCTCCCAAGGGAGGGCGGCGGTAGCCGCGGTCATGCCGCCCAGGCGGGGGGTGAAGTACAGGCCTCGCTCCCACAGGGCGAAGACCATCATGGTCACCTGCAGCACATGGAGGGGATAGGCCAGCTTGGCCTCCAGGGGCCGGGCGCCCAGGACCGGCGTGGCGGTCTTCAGCAGCAGCGGCGAGATGGGGGCGTTGGGGGCCTGGCCCAAGGTCCAGTCGATCAGGGGGCGGAAGGTGCTCTCAGGCACGGGCTGGCGAGTGCGCCGGTCCAGGATGAAATCTTCGCGGAGCTCCGGTCCCGAGAAGTCTGAGAGCTTGACGCGGGCGAGGGCCCGCACCGACTGGGGGTAGAAGTTGATGATCTGCCCGATGGCGGTGACGACCTCGTAGGGCAGCGGGTCACACTGGAAGCAGGTGTCGCGGCCTTGGGAAGCTGGCGCCCGAGGCTGTCTCTTGAGCGCAGGGAAAGGAGCCGGGAGCAAGGGGGACGCGGCGCCGAACACACTGACGGCCCATGCAGTGAACACGGGCCAGGCGGTAGCGCAGTGGCGATTCACGTAGGGAGGGAGCGTGGCCAGCACCGAGGCCAGCGTCTGGGTGTCGGTGGGCCCCGCATCGTGAGGCAGAGCACGCAGCAGCCGCTTGAGTGAACGGACGTACTGCCGCGAAGTCTCAGGGGAGCGACCCGACTTGATGAGGTGAGGATAGAGCACGGAGTGCTGCGGGTCCCCCCTGCGGGCGAGCTGGTGGTAATCGGCAAGGGGGTGAGAGAACTGCATAGCGGCTCCGGGAGCGAGAGGTGGGTACAGTGTACCCTCAGATAACGGGGGCTGAGGCTTTAACAAGACAGCGGCCCCAAGTATGGTCAACCCTCGATAGAGGCGCAATAGAAAAGCTACAAACACAATGCGTGTATCACGACTTGATCACTCGGATATAGCCGGATATCGCCCCCGTAGGCTCGGAAAATGGCATGCGAGTAATGCGATATTCCATGACGTGGAACGCCATTTTTCCACCCATACGCGCGGGCGCGCGCTTGATCTACTGGCGCTGGCTGCGATTCGGCTCGGTATTTTTGTCCTGCCACTTGGCAGGCGCGCGATCGCCGGGCTACGGTGCTTGGGACTGGCCAGCACTGTGCCTGGCGCAACACGGAGACTGGAATGCTGATCCTCTTCTTGACCCTGCTTGGCTGCGAGTTCACTGACGGCGATGCCGGTGGTGATGGGCACCCCGTGCTCGAGGCCCAGAAGGCCGGGTGGTTGGTGTGAGCCACCACCCCGCGCCAGTCGGTCCCGAGTGTTTCGGAGGCTTGGACTTCGATCCTCTCAATGCTACTTCCCTCATCAGTCAGGGGTTCGCACAAGCCGTGTTCGACCCCCATGCAGCTCACCCCTACGCCGCCACCCACGAACAGGAGGCTTCTGTGCCTCGAATCTCGCAGATCCCGCAGACAGATGCGAAGCTCCAGGCCCTGGACGCCGCCCTCAAGGAGGCTGAGGAGCGTGCAGCGCAGCTCCGAAAGGAGCGCGACGAGCACCTGGCTTGGGCGTCCAAGGTAGTGGTGATCCCGGCCGCCCGCTGGATGGAGCTCATCGAACGCGTGGACGCCTCAACTGCCCGGAGGATGACGGCCCACAAGCCGGAGCCTGCCCCCGAAGAGGGGCTGACTCGCCCGCAGGTGGAGGACTTGCTGCGGGAGATCCTGGGATGGCTACACAGCGCCCGAAATGGCGGGTCCCGGACCAGGGCAGGATCCCATGTGCACCTCGATGCCGCACGCTGGGATCGAATCCTCGCCGTCCTGTGTCGTCTGGCGGCCGTCGATCCGAGAGCACCGGCGTGGTATGGCGCCATCCCCGCTGCCGGCACCGCCTCCCTGGTGCCCTGGGAGCTCATCTCACCCATCAACCGCGATGAGGGGGCACCCGACCCCTCCATCCCCCTCACCAACCGAGAGAAGCAGCTCTGGGGACTGCTGGCGTCCACCCAGGCGCTCGTGGAGAAGGCCTACAGGGAAGGCTGGAGCGCCCTCGGGATCCGTGAGGGCATCGACGCCTTCAAGTGCGGCCCCGCCGCATCTCAGCCCTTCTACGACCAGTCCGATGTGTGCAAGCGCCTGCAGGACCTGGACGCCGAAGTCGGTGAGCTCATGGAGGTGCCGCGTGGCTGAGCGCAGGAGCCCTCAGTGGGAGGACACCACGAGCTACCGCCAAGGGGAGAGGTCCCCGCCCGCGCCTGGACCCTCCGAGTGCGTGATCTCCAGCTCACCATCCACAGGCACCGTGACTACGAGCCCGGCCAGTGGCTGCTCACCTGCCCCCAGGTCCGGCAGGGGCGCTATGCCCTGGAGGCCTACGGCACCGATGACGCAGCTCTGGAGGCTGCCAAGGCGGAGGCCATTGAACACGTGCGCACAGTGCTCCGAGTGCGGCTGGTCGCGCTGGAGGGGCTGTGAGTCGGCGGCGCGAAGTGCCGCCCTTGGCAGCCCTGCCCCAAGTCCACTGTGAGTTCGACCCCATGACCACCAAGGGCGTGAAGTACCAGTGGTGGGAGTGCAGGCACTGTGGGCGGCAGACCCGCACCGGCTGGCACGTAGAGAGCCGAGAAAGCTTCGGCCACTGCTACGCGCGTGTGGAGCAGCTCCGCATCGACCACCGAAACCTACAACAGCAACTGCAAGCCTCTGGAGACACCCAATGACCATCCTCCTGCTGCTGCTTGCTTGTGGGTCCACGCCCGAACCCAGCGCAACGTCAGGCCCTGACGGCATCTGTCATGTGAGCGCCGGCAAGCCCCGCACCGAAGACATCGACTGCCCATGCCAAGACGAGATCTATGTGATCGGCGGCTGGGGCGCCGTCGTGGCCACCTGTCACCCTCACGCATCCGGGTCCCTGGAGCGCACCGCTGACGGCGAGGCTGACCTGCTGATCTGCACTTGCCCAAAGGAGACCCCGTGAACACCAGAACCGCCAAGAAGATCGTGGATTGCACCGCCCGCGCCGTCGCGCACAAGCAACCCGTCAGGTACAGCCGGCGCCAGGTTCGCCAAGCCCTGCACCACCTGCGCCGCCGGAACGGCAAGTGCTGGAGGCAGGCAGTGGACTACGCCGGAGTCTCATGCGACTACTGCGCGCCCGTCTTCCGCACCCGCACCGGCAAGCTCAGCTTCCCTTGGGAAGTGGGCAGCAGGGGCGTGGGCATCTGGGCACTGGGGGCGCCGTGAACGCAACACCGAAGATGACCGCCCGGATCCCCATCCGCCGCTGCACCCCTCGCACCGGCAGCGGCGAGGGCTTGCTGACGCTCACCGTCTACCCGCCCCGAGATGACGACAACACCTTCCACCCCCGGAACACCGTGCTGTGCGAGACGTTCGGAGACAAGCAGTGCGCACTGGCCCTCCCTGAGGTGAGCATGCTGCGGCGCCTGACGAGCCCGGACTGCATCCACGGAGATGTGGAGATCAGCCTCCCCCTGGGTGGCTGGAAGTTCGACATCGACTCCGAGGACGTGCAGATCACGATGCCCTTCGTCGGATTCGCCCCTCCCGGGGGCAAGGCCCCCAAGAAGCGCATCCTGCGTGTGGATCGGAGGGACCTGCACGGCGCCCTCAACGCCTGCATCGCTGTGGGAGGTGAGACGTGATCCCCGCCGGGAAGAACGAAGAGGGGCGCGCCCTGTGCCCATGCTGCGGCGCGGAACTCACGCTGCGGTGGACCGACCACCATGGCATCGCCGAGTGCGGGGTCTGCGGCGTTGCCCTGGGCATCGAAGGCTATGGCAAGTTCGAAGAGACCACCGTGCTGCTGGATGCCGTCGAGCTGGAAGCCTGCCAGGCGTACTGGAAGGAGACCAGCACTCGGATGATCTGGGGCGACACGCACCGCTGGGGCAACGTCTCGGACACCGCCGAGGAGCGCGCCCAGCACATGAAGGCCTGGATGCAAGAGCACAGGCCTGAGGTCGCCGCGATCTGGTACAGGAGGGAGGCGTGAACGCACGGCAACGATGGAAGCAACAGCGCCAGCTGGCCGAAGCCCTGGCCGTAGGCACTGGTGTCGTCGGCGGCGTCGCCTGGATCCTGATCGGTGCAGCCACGGAGGATGTAGGCCGCAGCGCAGCTGGGGTGCTCCTGCTCGGCACAGGGGCGCTTGTCCTGTCAGGCTTGACCATCGCGCGGTGGTTCGACTGAGGGAGGCGCGTAGCGTGCGCGGCACGCACAGCGTCCGAAACGCGAGAGCCCCTCCTGCTTGCACAGGAGGGGCCGACACTGTGAGGCTGACAAGACCTCGGACACGGGTGCTCCTCTCGGAGCTACCCAGACACTATCGACACATTTGGAGACCGTCAACATGAAGATCGAGATTCATTTGCCTGATGCGAACGCGAGTGCAGACGCAGGCAATGCACCCGCCACCGGTTCCCTTCGGTTCTACGGCACCGAAGCTGAGGTGCGCGAAGCAGCCGCCCGGCTGTTGGACCTGCTGCCCGGAGAGGAGCTCTTGGACGTGACCGACCTGGAGGTTGCGTTCAAGAAGGCGCTTCGAACAGTGGACGCGCAGGCCGTGGTCCTGACGGATGTTCGCTGTGCGTTGGACGGCAAGAAGGCCGTAGGTAACAGCGGAGTGGCGCTGGACGTGCAGAAGCTGGTGAAGCGCCTGCAGGAGGCGGAGCAGCGGCTGCACGAGCTGGAGACGGTGCCTCAGGCAGAGGAACGAGAGGAGCGCCACGCCAGGAAGGCCGCCGAAATAGAGACGGCCTTGGCAGGGCTGCATCAAAGCAACCCAGACCTCTACTGGGCGATCAAGCGGCTGCAGCACCCCGTCATCCGCTTCGCCTACCCCGCGGCGCCTGACGATCTGGAGATGGCGCTCACCTCCAATGCGAAGCGCCTTCACCCGGCGCTGCTGCATCCCGGGAGCAATCTGCCGCCAACGCCCGTAGATCCGGCTCCGGGGGAGTGGGTGAAGGAATGGAAGGAATGGGTGGATGCTGCCGGAGCAAAGTGGCCGAAGGCAGGCCCCTTCAGCAGGCTCGCCGGTGCTTGGCTGAGGTACGCAAACTCATTCTACGGCCTCAAGTAGACGGGTGGGCAGGTGGGCAGGTGGGCAGGTGGGCGCCCCGGCTACCCCTCCAAGAACTCTTCCCAGCCCTCTTCCTGTAGCTGGTCTACCAGCTCGGAGACGATGAAGCGCCCCAGGGCCTCCGGGTCCCTGAGGGCGGCCGCGCTGAGCTCCAGCGAAACTTCGGCCACGTCGTAGTCCTCGCCGTCGTCCCCTTCGATCTCGACCAAGCCGGACAGCTCGACCGTCACGTCAGGGTCAGCTGCGCTGGTGGCGGCGAGCTCTTCCTCCAGCACCTGCAGCAGCACCTCCGCCTGCTCTTCGACCATCTGCGCCCCGCGATCCTTGAACCAGCGCAGCAGCTTGCTCTTCGCCTGGCCGAAGAGCCCATCGCCCGCACCCTCAGCAGCGGCCTCGAGCTCCTCCGCCAGCGTGGCCCAGACCTCGCGGAAGACCTCCGGGTCCCGGAAGTCCGGGGGCACCTCGGCGGTGCGGCGGGCCTCCTCCTGGGCGTGGAAGGCGGCGGCAGCAGCCTGGAGGTTCGGGTGCTTCTCCTCCAGGCGACGGGCGGCCTTGAGGGCCGTCTTGGCCTCGTTGGCGGGTGTGTCAGGGTGCTCCGCGAGGGCGAGCAGCTTGATGTACTTCTCCAGGGCCTTGGCATCCATGGGTGTCCTCTCCGTTTGGGTGCATCGGCATCTTAGCGGCTGGAGGCGTTGACTGCCTGTGGGGCGATCGTTTGCTGAACGCGTTCACTGAATGCATTCACTGAATACGTTCACCGAAACACCGTGCGCAACTTTTGAGCACGCAGCCTCACCACACGATCACCCCCTTGCACGCCCCCCTCAGAACCCGTAAGCTCTCCACAGCCAGTCTCCAGACGCCGGAGTGCCACATAGAGGACGAACTCGATGAGCTACGATGATCTGGAGCCAGGTCTGGATGGGCCTGATGATGGCGGCATCTTCGGCGACCAGGGAGATGTGCATCAGCGCCTGATGGGCGTTGGCGACGGCATGGGCGGTATGGGGGGCGGTCCGCCGCTCCCCAGCGCCTCGGCTCCCAGCCTCATGCAGCAGCACAGCCTGGGCAGTGACACCGTGCTGCGGGTCCAGCGGCGGGATGAGCACGACGGGCGCATCAAGGATCTGGGCACCTTCCCGGCCACGCTGAACTCCGACGCGCTGGTACGCCGGTTGGGACGTCCGGGCTCCTACATCCTGACGCCGGTCAATGGCATCGGGCAGCGCGCGGGCACACCCATCTCCTTCGATGTGGACCCGGCGCACGAGGCCCTGCGCAGCCTTCCTACCGTTGCGGAGAGTGCAGCCGGCGGAGGCGCCAGCCTGGGTGAAGTGCAGCAGCTGGTGGCCGCCACCATGGCACCGCTGCTCCAGCAGCTCCAGCAGCGAGAGGCCCGCCTGGACGCGCACGAACGGCGCCTTCTGGAGCAACAGTCGAAGCTCGAGGACGCCCGTGTGGCGACGCTGACCCTGGCCAACGACGCACAGATCAACGCCGCCGACAAGGCCATGGACGCAGCAACGGCCCGCATGCAGGAGCAGCAGCAGTCCTTCGCGCAGACCATGATGGCCCTGCAGGAGGCCTCTGAGCAGCGCCACCAGCAGGCCATGGAGCAGCAGAAGGCCGCCAACGATGTGCTCCTGACCCGCATCATGGCCATCAACGACGCCGACCAGCAGCGGGCGAAGGACTGGATGGCGATCCAGCAGCAGGCCCTGCAGCAGCAGCAGGAAATCCTGGCCAGCAACAACCAGATGATGATGGCTCGCTGGGACAACGAGCGGGCCTCCGAGAAGGAGCGCATGGAGCGCGAGGACACCAGGCGCCAGCAGCAGGCAGCCTCGGACCTGGAGCGCCAGCGCGAGCACAGTCGCACGGTCCTCGCGCTCCGCGAGCAGCAGGCCGAGGCGGCCTCGGGCATGGGTTCTTTGGAGAGGCTGGTGGAGCTCAAGAAGGTCATGGACCAGCTGGGGGGCGGCGAAGCGGGCGAGAAGCCCCTCATCAGCCAGATCGTGGACGGCCTCAAGGAAGTGGCCGGCCTCGGAACGGAGCTGGTGAAGGCCAGCAACGCCGCGAACGACGCTGAGGTGGGCATCGAAGAGGAGATGGCCCGGGAGCAGGCGCTGCACCAGCAGGCGCAGCAGGAGCAGATGCTCCGACAGCAGGCGCTGATGCAGCAGCAGGCAGCACTCCAGCAGCAGGCGCAGGCGCAGCCACCCCAGCACACGCCACTGGCCCTGCCCCCTCCTGACCCCTTCGATGAGTTCAACGCGACGGAGCTGGCGACTGCTGACCAGCAGCCTGCGAGCGTGGCGGTCGCTGCCACTGCGGCGGCTGCGGCGGACCCCTTCGCGCCGGCCGCGCAGCCCGCTCTGCCCGTGCAGCAGGCCCAGCCGGCCGCAGATCCCTTCGCGCCTTCTGCGCCCTCCACAGCACTGGCGGCGCCGGCAGTCGCGCCCCCAGCCGCCGCTTCCCGCCTGCCTGCGCAGACTCTGGCCACCGCGCGCGCGGCCTTCCGCTGGGCCGCCGGCCAGATCCTGGCGCAGCCTCCGGGGGAGTGGCAGACGATCATCACGGGCGCCCTGGCGCAGGCGCACTCGGCCATCGTCCCCTATGTGCAAGAGGTCGGTGTGACCCAGGCCCTGGGAGAGGCGGGACTCCCTCCCCAGATCACCGCTCAGGTCATCGCGGGCATGCAGCAGAATCCCCTCTTGGCCAGCGCCCTGGAGAGCAACTACAACATGACGGTGGCCCAGCTCCGCTGGCACTGAGGGGCCACAAGGCCAGGAGAGGACGACGATGAGACTGACCTTGAAGACGAAGGGCCTGGAGGCCGTGCTGGAGTTCACAGCTGCCGAGGCGGCCGAGTTCGCGCAAGCGGTGCCTGCAGGCCTGGCGGAGAAGGCGCGCCAGACGGCAGCGGCTCACCTGGCCTCCCTACTCGACCAGTGGGCAGCGGAGGACAGGGAGGCGGCGGCGGCCACACCAACCGCGCCCACCGCCGAAACTACACCGCTCAGCGCCGATCGGTTCCAGGGCCTGCTGGACCACGTTTACGCCGCCCTCGGCGCGTCTCGGGATGATTCAGTGCCCCTGGAGATGGTCTACTGGACAACGTGGAAGGAGGGTCTCCAGAACACCCGACAGCTGGATCTCATCGACTTCACTGTAGACGTGGGCGATGTGGAGGCGGTTCGGGAGATCCTCGGGCGCAGGCTGGGCCGCGCTCAGGGTGAAGTAGAGGGCGACTACCCCTTCTTCGACTTCTACGACGACCAGGGCCGGAAGATCGCCCGTGCCTCCACTGCCCCCACTCCGGGCGTCGTCGTCGGTGAGCAAGAGGACGTGACCCTCCCGGGGCAGCCGACGGACGCACCTGTTCCCGTCGAGGAGATCGCAGCCGCCCGCCCGCCCATCGACCCCCTGGCGCCGCCTGCCCAGCCTCCGGCCGCTGACGCCCACGCCCGGGAGACGCCCGCGCAGAAGGCTGAACGCATCTACCTCACCAAGCGGGCCAAGGCCGCTGAGACCGATCCGGCGCTGGCCGGCGGCCCGGCAGTGGATGTACCGGCGACCCTGCAGCGCCTGAACGAGTGGATCGCCGGCTGGGTGCAGCACGGCCAGGAGCCTGACGGAACGAACCGGGTTCTCCGGCTCGCCCAGGACCGAGAGGCTGTGACTTTGTGCTCCTACCTGGGCGGCCTGGTCGGTGCCGCTGATCTCCTGGGCTGTGATCTGGCTGCCCCCGCCATCAACTGGAAGCCGGTCGGACACCATCCGTGGCAGCCTACCTGGCGGGACACCATCATCGCCGCCACGACCGTCGCTGGGACCCTTCCCATGGTCCCGTCTGAGGTGGCCGCCGCGCTCCGCAGCTGACACGCCGCGCGCCAGCGCACACACGCGTACCTGCGCGCACCCTTTCCCTACCCCCCAACGAGGACGACATGAGCAAGCATCTCGCAATCTCTGTGCTGGACGACATCGACGGCACTCCCATGCACCTGGACTACGACGGTGAACCGCCCGCAGACGAGCGGGACGGCCTGGGCTCCGAGCTCTTCGCCGCTGAGTTCCTGCCCCGCAACTGGTGCCAGGTGACCCTGACCATGAAGACGGCGAACCCCGAGTACGCCGCGGCCCAGAAGCAGTGGACTGAGACCCTCAACCAGGCCGTGATGGGCATGGCGATGCAGGGTGTTCGGGAACAGCTCGAGGCCACCGGCCAGCCCCTGGACGACAACGCCATCCAGCAGGCCGCCCTCCAGCTCCTGCAGAACGCCGCCGACCGGGCCTCCCTGGAGGCCCTGGCGGAGCAGCAGCTCGGCGGACCCCCGGACATCGAGCCCACGCGCCTGCGCGAGGAGGTGCTGCACTTCAAGCCCCAGCACTTCTTCCAGCTGTTGCGTAGCCTGCCCGGCGTGGACCGCGACGGCTTCATCGCCCTGGCCACCGGACTCGGGCTGTCCGAGCAGCAGGCCGCCAAGCACGCCCCAGTGGCAGCCACCGGGAGCCCGCCGGTCACCGCACCGGCGCCTGTCCCGGCGGCTGCTCCCGCCCAACCCGCGCCGCAACCCGTCCCGCAGCCTGCTCCTCAGCCGGTTTCGGTGCCTCAGCCAGTCCCGACTCCCCAGCCGGCACCGGGTCTCCCGAACCCGGCCATGGCGCCCGGCCTTCCCCAGCCGGCAACGACGGCACCCGGACTCCCGAACCCGGGCCTCACCCCTCAGGCACAGCCGACCCCGGCTGTGCCGGCCGCCGCACCGCCCCGGCCCGCGCCTCAGGCCGTCCCGGCTCCCTCAGGGCCCGTGGTGCCCCAGGTGGCGGACATGAAGGACCCCTTCGCGTAGCGCTTTCGACAGGCCGCCGGTGAGACGAGACACCGGTGGCCCTTCGACTACTCCAGCGCGGGTGCGGAGTAGCCGGAGCGACGGACTGCACCGGCATGCGGCATGGCCGCTCGAGGACGACATGATCAAGGCACTGACGACCGTAGAGGTCGAGATGATCGAGGCCCAGGGACAGAACGCGGACGACTACATCGCGGTGGAGTTGCCCACGTTGCCGGGAGGTTTCGGCACGGTGGGTATCGCCAAGCAAGAGCTCAAAGCGGACGGCAAACTGCTGGACGCGCAGGAGCTACTGGTTTGCAAGGCCACCTTCTCGATGGATCCGCGCATCTTCTCCGGTACCGGTGTGTCTCAGTTCGCGCCGCAGTCGGTAGAGGCAGCAGCGCGGCTCATCGGCCGCAACGTGGGCCCCATGCACATGCGCCTGGTCTACAGGAAGGACGGCCTGACGCCGAAGGCGCTGGCCAGCCAGGAGATGGAAGCGGCGGAGTCGGGAGCTGCGGCATCCGGCCTGGATGGCGCTGAGGAGGTTGCTCCGAAGACCATGCCTGAGGAGGGTGCCTCCGTTGGCCGAGTCCGACTGCCAACGGAAAAGAAGCCTTGAAGAAGCTCACCATCTACGTCTTCGATGGACCGCCCGAGAACGACATGATGCGGACCCCGGGCCTTCCCTCAGTGCAGGTCGAGGGCCTGAACTCCTTCACCGATCGGGAGCTGGCTGCCGTCTTCATGGGCACCTCCGGCTATCTGACTGCCGCCCGCCCGGGCTCCAGTCAGTACATCGCTGAGATCCTCCAGCACATGAACCTCATCGCGCCTGAGTCGGTGAAGGCTCACGTCGAGGCCATGACGGCGCCTCCGCCACTTGCCGAGGACTGGAGCTGGCTGGATGAGGTGCCCGTGCCTCCAGTGAGTGACGATGCAGGGGAGGAGTAGGTGAGGGACTACACACCGGGCAAGCCTCGAGACTCCCTGCCCCCACTGAACAAGCGCTGCAAGGCCGTGCTTTCCACTGACCGATGGGGCGTGCGCCTCTTCCCGGTCTTCCTCCCCTGCAGCAACTCGGCGAAGGGCGCTCACGGTTACTGCGGCGCGCATGCACGCCACGCGGAGTGGTACAACCAGCAGCTCCAGGTCCTGGGCACAGAATGGGAAGAGCGGCAGTACCTCCACTGTCTGAGGCACTACGGGGACGAAGGCATGGAGGCGATCTGGACGACGCTCGAGGCCGAGATCCAGAGCAAGCCTCCTGCCAAGCAGAAGTCCATCCTGGGGCGCCTGAACAGCGCCAAGCTCTGGTGGGTCGAGTACGGAGCTCACCGGCGCCAGCAGCGGGCCGAGCGCCGCAAGGCAGGCGTCACCCAGGACGATGAAGTCCGCCAAGCGAGGCAGGCTCGGGGCATTCAAGAGCGCCGCCAGCAGGGTGAGCCCATCCGCGGGGCTGAGATCGGCCAGCGCGTGGCCCGGGTGGCGCAGCAGGCGCGCCGGGCACGGGGTGTGGAGGGCGCGGAGGCTGTGGAGGGCGCGTCGAGAGCACCGGCCATGCAACCTCCTCCCGCCCCACTTCCCCCCGACTCCCGAGTTCGCGTGCGTGTGCGTCCTCTAACGCTGGAGGACATTGAAGCCGGCCTGGCGCCCGTGCAGGCTGTGCATCCCGCACCCGTGCCCGCGTCCGCACCAGCGACGACGACGACGGCCGCCGCCCCTGCCTCGTCTCCAAAGCCCACAGACCCTGCAGTTGCTGCCCGGGAGTCCCTCCTGGGGAGCTGGGCCAGCAAGAGGAGGAAGCGATGACCCGACAACAACCGCAACAACCGCAGCCCCACGTCCTCGACCGCATGGGACTCAAGGCACCCTTCCACGTAGGGCCCATGGGCATCTATGTGTTCGACGCCGACAACCGGATGGTCGCGGAGTTCACGGACCTGGAGATGCACCCCAGGGGATGGGGGCGCATCCGCAAGCAAGAAAACGCGGAAGACCTGTTCGGGCACTGGGAGAGGTGGCTGCTGTCTGCCTTCCTTCTGGAACCGCACAGCAAGCACGAGACGCCTGCAGCTGCTCTGGCTTGCATCCTCAACCAGATCGCAGCGAAGCGGGCCTCCATGAAGCGGATTCTCCGACCCCTCACCGTCCATCAACTCCGGGATCGGTGGAAGTGACAGTTGAGCTCGATGTTCGGAAGCTGCGCGGAAGCCTCACGGTCGCCGAGATGGCCCTACTACTCGGGTGCGCCCCGTCGTCGGTCTACCGGTGGGAGCAACAGAAGACCCCGACCATCGACCCGGCACAGCGGCGCATCCTTCTGGTGCTGGAAGCGCACCCGGGCGACGAGCTCCGCGGAGAGCTTTCTCGAGCACTCGCGTTGCGAGGCACCCTCTACGCCCTCTACAAGCTGTTGGGGGTTCACTTCGGACCTTGACGACCAAGTGACTCCCCGGCTACCTTGACGAGGCTGGGAGTTTGTGGGCCGTCCAATGCCCCGTTGGTGCTCCCGGCCACCTCGCCTGGGAGGCCCTCCAGGTAGCCGCATAGGCCAAGCCCCCTGGACCGTTTCACGTTGGCGGGTCAGGGGGCTTCTGCTTTCTGACTCGGCATCTTGACCTGACAAGACGCTCCGGCTATCGTCCGCCCATGTCGTCTCTCGCACTGTCCTGGCTCTCCCGTCAGCATGAGCTCAACGCACCCTTCCAAGAAGGACCGCAGCGCATTGGACCCGGGGGTATCCCGGACATGAGCGACATGCGCGGGCGCCTCTTCGGCGTCCCAGGCTTCCACCGCTGGTCTGACCGCAAGAAGGTGCGCAAGCTGCGCGAAATGGCCGAAGCCTATGGCAACGACCCGCGCATGCGCTTCTTCACGGTCAACTCGGTGCTGAGGCCGGCGGGGGCCACCGACTTCCGCAACTACCGCCAGGTGGCGGAGACCCTGCTCAAGGCGGTGCAGGACGCCGGAACGCTCGGCATCATGTACACCAACGAGCCCAATGAGCAGCTCCAGTCCCCGTGGTGGACACTCAAGGTGCGCACGGGGGACTGCGATGACATGTCTCTCTTGCTCGCTGCAATGGCGCATTCCGTCCGCCTGCCCTGGCGCTTTGTGCTGGCGGGTACTGCCCGGGGCGGACGGGCCCGATGGGCGGAGGGCGGCCGCATGCCTCGAGGCTTCCGCGCCAGCCACATCTACCTGGACCTGGGCTGGCCTCCCTTCTCCGAGGGCAAAAAGGATGCTCACGGACGCCCGGTCACCCAGTGGGCGCCGGCGGAGCCAACCCTGCGCGGTCTGCCCCTCGGGCATGACGTGGTGCTGCACGGCATCCCTGGTCAGGGACAGCGCCTGGATCTGGGCGGCGGGGTCGCCGGACACACGGCCGGGCCCTCCTGGGGCGGCTTCACGAACGGGGCCTACGGCGACTTCGGCGGCACCATCTACAGCCGCCGCGCCAACTGGGGCGACGCTGCGTTGGCGAGCAACGGATCGACCGGTGGATCGACCGGTGGATCCACCGCGGAGGAGGAGGTCTACTACCTCCAGCCGACCAACGGCGCCCTCGCCCAGCTCCAAGACAAGCCCCTGGTCGGCATCGTCGCCCGGGCTGTCGCGTCCCTGGACGCATCTCTCATCCTCGCGGAGGCCATCGGGGCAGTCATCCAGGCTGTCATCGTGTCCTACGCCCTGTCCAAGCTCAAGCTGTAACGCCAAGGAGACGAGACCATGGCTGCAACCGAGATTGAGTCCTTCCTGACCCCTGAGACCTGCGAACGGGCCTACCGCATCGCGCGTCAGTGCCAGGAGAAGCGTGACTACGAGCGGGCCAGCTACGGCCTGCGCGCCGCCCGGGACCGCAACCCCAAGCTCCTCAAGACCCTGGAGGCGATGGCCGAGGCCACCGACAAGGCCGAGGAGAACCAGCGCGGGCGCACCCGTCGCGGCATGTCCACGACCCACGCGGACAAGGCCAAGGCCACCGAGGTGTCCCTCTGCCGTGAGGCCTACAAGGCCGTGGACAGCAACAACCAGCCCGTCATGGGTCACTTCCAGTTCATCTACTACGGCGCCGCGTGCGTCGCCGGACTCGTCACAGGCCCCTACGGGTAGGCCACCAGCGGCTGGAGCCGCAAAGGAGATCACATGCTCGTGCCCATCAACGGTGCCTTCGGCTCCATGGACGCTGCCTACGGAGATGCCTACGGAGCGTCCTACGGCGCCAGCAGCTGGCTGGCCGAGCGCCGCCGCAACCTCAAGAAGGCCCGTCAGCGCGTGATCGCCGCCACCAAGAACCAGGCCGCCCAGGCTCAGTCCCGCGGCTACCTGGTCCCCACCTCCTCCGCCGCCCAGGCCGGTTCCGCCGCCTGGACCGGCCGGACTCGCTTCTTCCAGAAGCCCGGCTTCGTGGAGCGCTACCAGTCCCTGCCCACCGCCGTGAAGGCAGGCACTGCGGCCATGATCCCCGGCATCGGCCCTTGGCTGGCCGCCGGCATCCTGGGCAAGAAGGTGGTCGAGGTGGGCACCAGCCGTCGCAAGGGCAGCGTCGGCACCAGCATCCGCAAGGGGCCGGGCGGAGCCACTGTCGGCCGCGGGCCTCGAGGCACCAGCGCCTACACCACTGCCAACGACCTCTACGCCGCCCAGGATGCCTTCTCCCAGGGCTACCCGGCCGAGGGCGCCGCTACCTCCTCCGAGACCGCAGTGGCTGAGGTCTCCGCACCGAGCTACGGCCTGATGGCGGTCGGCGCCCTCCTGTTGGCCGGTGCCGGCTACGCCCTCTTCAAGCGCTTCAAGAAGGGCAAGAAGAGCAAGAGCAAGAAGTAGGAGGCACCCATGTCCGCCTGGAGCAACAGCAGCAACTGGGGGCACCCAGTCGCGGGAGCTGCAGCACCGTCTGTGGCCGCCACACCTGCGTCTTTCGCGGGCTACGGGGACCCCTTCGTGCGCCCGCAGATGGCCGGTCCGCAGGTGGCGGCCTTGGGCAGTGACGCCAAGGTCAACCGGCTGCTGTCAACCAAGGCCAGCGCCGAGCTGGCGAGTGGCTACTACAAGGGCGGCGGCGGCTACACCTACCTGTGGGACGCACCCTCGGCGACCATCACCATCGCAGCCGGGCCCACGGGCGCGGGCTCCCAGCTCTCCCCGGGGCACACCTACTACAACGCCGTGCTGACGGAGCTCTACCGCATCGGCGCTCCCAACACCTCCAGCCCCACCGGCAGCGCAGGCAGCTCGGCAGCGGCCGCCGCGGCGGACGCAAGTGGTGCCGGTGGGATCTCTGGCGGCAGCCGCTTCGCCAACATCGTCTCCGGCCTCAGTCAAGCAGCCACGACCGCCGCGGCGCTGACCTCCCAGGTCGCCGCAGCCAAGGCGGCCCAGGCCGCCACGGCAGCGCCAGCAGTCGCAGCTCCGGCGCAGATGGCGCCGGCAACGCCCTCGCGCCTGCCCTGGATCCTGGCCGCTGTTGGTGGAACCGTGGTTCTCGGACTCATCTTCGCCACCCTCCGGAAGCGCCGATGAGTACCGCTCAGCTGGCCGGAACGGGTGGGCGCTGGGGAGCTGCGTCTCCCTGGGGTGCCTATGGCCGCGGCGGCGCTGTCCTCAGCACCGTGGGCGCCGGCCTGCAGAACATCGACTGGCAGCAGACCGGAGAGGCCCTGAGCCAGGCCGGCGCTGCCGGCGTCAGCATCTACAGCAACATCTCCGCCATCAAGGCTCAGCAGGCCGCCGAGCAGGCCGCAGCCAACCAACTCGCCCTCCAGGCCTCCGCGCCAGCGCCTGTTGTCTCGATTCCGACGGGCTCCGGCGTCCTGCCTTGGGTTGTGGCAGGAGTGGCAGGCCTGGGGGCTTTGGTGCTGCTGCTCCGTGGTCGCGGGAAGGGCGGCCGCCGCAAGAACCCCTATGGCGTCGAGCCGGTCACCATCATCACCGGCCTGGCCACCGGCATCTCCGCCCTCGTGGGCGCCGCCAAGGTCGGGTACGACATCCGCAGTGGCAAGCGCGCGGAGCGCATGAGCCAGACGATGGCAGCTCACCAGCAGCTGCAGGCAGCTCAGACCGCGGCCTACACCGCAGGGGCCCAACAGGCCGGCGCCGAGCTCCAGCGGGCTCAGCAGGCGCGCAGCCTCAAGACCTTCGGAGCACTCGCCGTTGTCGGCGTGCTCGTCTACCTGTTCTACAAGAAGCGGAGTTCCAAGTGAACCAGCCTCTCCAGTTCTCCCAGGATCCGGGAATGACGCCCGTCCCTCTCCCCCAGGGCCGCATGCAGATGCCGGCAGGGGCCCAGTCCGGTGGCGGCAAGCTGCCCGCCCTGCGTCCGGTGCCCCAGGGCTACATCCACGGCCGAAGTGCTGAGCTGCCCCTCGACGTGGAGGCGGATCTGGAAGGGGGGCCTGCCGTGAATGTGAAGCACCTGCTTCTGGGAGCTGGGGCCGGGTACGCCGTGGGCGGCCCTGTTGGCGCCCTGGCTGGCGGCATCGTGGCCCACATCCTGGGCAAGCGGTCGTCTCAGCACGCCTACCAGATGCCGGACAACACCGTCGGCTATGGCGCCACCTACGGAGACGCCTGCAGCCGCTGGCAGCGCAAGTACGAGCGTTACGCCCGCAAGGGTGGCAAGCGCCGAGACAAGTGGGCCGACAAGAACTACTCCAAGGCGGCTGCTGCAGGCTGCGCCTGGACCCAGCCTGAGGGCGTCCAGCAGATGCTCCAGGGCCAGATGCCGGACGTGACCAGCTATCAGACCCAGGGCTACCAGGAGGCCATGGCTGCGGCTGGTGGGACCGGAGTCGGTGGCGGCAACGCGGCCTCACCGGTGTTGCTGGTCGCCGGTCTGGGCGCAGCCGCGCTGGGCCTGATCTACATGTTCACTCGCTGAGCGCTGAGCGCCAGCACACCGCGCCCCGGGGCGCAAAGGACGAGACCATGAGCAAGAAGTTCGCCAGCAAGGGTCAGATCAAAGAGCAGCTGCAGGACGCCGTGGAGAAGGTGGCTGAGAAGCTCGAGGCCACCAACATCCAGGCCGACGAGCTCCCTGAGCTCTCCGCCAAGTTCACCATCGCCCTGACTTCGACCATCGAGGCCGCCAGCGACAAGCGCTTCACCTTCACTGAGCTGATGGATGTCGGTGCCAAGTGGAGGGCCTTTGGTGCTGCCTGGAAGGCCGCCCGCCAGGACTGAGAGCGCGCAAGCGCTGAGGAGCCCCTATGCCCTGCACCTGCCATCAACGCGCCTCCCACGGCTACCTGGGCTACCAGGGCTACGGGAATGCGCACTACGGCAACGCGGACACCGATACGCCTGAGGCCGAGTCGTCCTCCTGGGAACAGTACGCGCCCCTGGTGACGGCAGTGGTCGAGGGCACCTCTGACCCCCACAAGCAGGCGTTGCTGTGGGAACAGCGGCTGGTGACGCTGCAGAAGGCAGGCTTCTCCCCCGAGAGCGCCGCCTACCGCAGCGCAGAGGCTCGGTACCAGGCTGCCCTTCGCGCCGCCGGGATGGAGCTCGAGGAGGAGCAGTCCACGCGCGAGTGGCGGGCCCTCGGCAAGGCTGGCATCGCTACTGGCATTGTCGTCGGTATCGGTGTCCTGGTGGCGCTGGGCGTGGCCATCGGCCGCGGAGGCAAGAAGTGAGCATCCAGGCTGCCCGCATCCAGCGACAGGCGGAGCTCCTCAAGCAGCTCAAGCCGGCCGGCACCTTGCGGAAGAACAAGCGAGCCCGCAAGAAGGCCAAGCGGAAGTTCTCCGGCACGGCTGTGGCGCGTACCAACGCCGCAGGCAGCAAGCGTTGGATGTGGTGGGCAGCTGCGGGCACAGGCGTCGCTCTCATCGCGGGCAGCCTCTTCAAGCCGGTGCGGGGGCTCCTGCGCGGGTTGGGCATCGGAGGTGTGGACCATCCCGAAGCCTGGGCGGTAGACCGTAGTGCAGCCGCCCTGGACGAAGCTGCTCGGGAGACCAGCGACGCTGCGCTGTCGGACAACTACAGCCGTCTGTCCCAGCTCGTCGCCTCCGGAGGCGTCTGGGGCCAGGATCGCAGCGCGGCGGACATCCTCATCGGGACCGCGGCGATGATCAACTACCAGGCAGCCCCGGTGGCCTCCAGCCGGCTCCGGCTGTTCATGGCGGACCGAGGGGTGAGCTGGAAAAGCGGCGGCACCGTCGTCACAGATGCTGAGCTCGCTGAGCTGGAGGACGTGGTAGGCTGGCGCTCGATGTTGCCGGCCTGGCGCCCCTCCCTGGGACTGGCTGGTGCCGGTGCAAGCCTGGTGCTCGTCGGCATCGTGGGCACCATGCTCACGCGGAGGAAGAAGCGATGAACGCGATGACCACGACCATTCAGCCGGGCATGCCCCGGGCCAAGGCAACGGCGACTGGCGTCGGCCTCCGCTCTCTCCCCTGGATCATCGGCGGCGCCATCCTCGCCAAGGCCGGCGGCTTCCAGCCCGCTGCGGGTGCGTTCATGGGCCTGGGCATCGGGGTGTCCCTGGGCCTGCGGCGGGCAAAGGAGCAGGAGCTCCTGGGCAGCGCTGGGTCTCCGGTCCTGCAGGACGCCGCTGCCAGCGTGGCGACCGCGGGCATGGCCGACGCGGACACCCTCAAGACCGCCTGGAACTACTGGACCAAGTGGGGTGTGCGTGGCGGGCTCGAGAACGTGGCCTATGAGGCCGAGGAAGCTGCGGCCGAGGCTGCAGGTGCTGCCGGGGGCATCGCCGCAGCTGCGCAGCAAGCCTACAAGGATGAACTGGAGCGCCGAGAGCAGGAGCGCAAGCGCAAGCGCATGGAGCGCATCCTCAAGATCGGCGGTCTGAGCCTGCTGGGTCTGGTCATCGCCGGTGGGGTCGCTGGCCGGGCGGCGGGCGGGACTCGTCGGCGGAACCCGGCGAAGGACAAGGGCCCCAGCTGGCTCGCCGTTGGCCTTGTGACTGCCCTGGCAGCTGCGGACACCGTGACGCCCGGGTTCCCCTTCCCGGGCTCCGCCGTGGTACTGGTACCAGCGGCTGCCGCAACCTGGCTGGCCAAGCTGAGCGCCATGGGTGTGAAGCTCCGCTGAGAGGACGACATGAGACTGCTGAACCAGGGCATCCGCAACATCGCCGCCCGGCTGGGGATTGACCAGGCCTGGGAGGACTCCGAGGAGGCCGCCCAGGACGCCTACGAGTCCCACCACTGGGGCCACAAGCATGACGGCACCACCTTCACCGACGACCATCCGGACGCGCCGGCGGTCTCGACGGAGATGGGCAAGCTGCTGGCGCTGGGGGTCATTCCCATCGGCAAGCGAGGTACTCCCGACCGACGGGCCGCCAAGGCCATGCACCACTGGGAGAAGCGCCTCGAGCTCAACCCGGAGAAGGTGCCGGGCGAGGATGAGGGCATCGCCGAGCTGTGGTTCAACGGCCGGAAGGACCCGCGCTGCATCGTCAGCTTCACGCCTGCATCGGAGCTCCTGCACCTGGCGCTCCCTCCCGATGAGCAGAAGCGCATGCAGGCCTACTTCCGTAGCGCGCACCTCTACCCCCTGGGCGAGCTGGCCGGTATCCGCGGTGGTCGAGCTGCTGAGGGTGATGAGCGTCAGGTTCCGGTGGCGCTCCTGGGTGAGCTCGCCTGGGTGATGTACCTCACCGACAAGAAGGGCGATGGCGTCAGTGAGTACGTGCACGGCATGGGCACGGAAGGCCGCTTGACCCCGATGCGCCCCTACCTGTGTGTCGCCGAGGATGGGTCCCTGTGGCTCGCCGGTGGCAACTACGAGGTCAAGTCCGTCGGGATCAGCGGATGAGGCGTGGGTGGCTGTGGCTTGCGGCGGTGACGCTGCCTGCAGTCACCGGGCTGTTGGCGTGGTGGTACCGCCGCAGGACCGTCTTGTCGCTACCCGGCCAAGAGGAGAGCATCGTGGCAAAGGTCTACCAGTGGACGGAAGAGCTGATGTCCGGCACCGAGGAGACGGAGGTCGAGGGTGTCCGGGCCAAGAAGGGCGTCGTCTTCACGCCCCAGATCCTGACGGGCCTGCAGCGCCTGCGGGACGCCCTCGGGCAGGATGCCTACGGGCTCGTGGTCACCGACGGCTGGCGCACCCCTGAAGTACAGGCTGCCCGGCTGTGGAGCAAGTACCTCAAGGGCACGACCATCCGAGGCAAGTACACTCCGCCCGGCTTTGGTGCGCTCTACGCGCTCTACAAGGCCGACTGGATCATCGCCAAGCTCGAGGAGGCCGGCGCCAGCAAGAGCGCCTGGGCCAGTGTGCTCAAGAAGCTGGCGAACCAGGGCTACTACCTCAGCGACCACCAGCGGGGTGATGCCTTCGACCTGCGCACCCGCGGCATGCCCGCCGACGACCGTGCCAAGATCCTCGCAGCCGTGAAGGCCCTCGGCGGGTCGGCATTGGACGAGGGCGACCACATCCATGTGGAGAATCTGGGATGACTCTTTCCGAAGCCTTGGAAGCCTACGGGCGCCTCGCCCCTGCCGACAATGCGCTATCCCGACGCGTGTACGCGGCTATGCCCCAGCTCTCCGACCCGCCCACGCGGGAGGAGCTCATCGAGTGGCTGGCCTGGAATGACCCCAACGGCGTCTACTACGACGAGGACATGCTCTATGAGTTCGGTGAGGTGCTGACCCTGGAAGAGGCCCAGGATCTCTTCATCGAGACGATGGAGGAGGCGGGCTGATGCCCCGCTTCCTCATCTACCTCACCTTGCCTGCCGTGGAACTCATCAGGCCGGCGGCGCTGGTGCGGGGAGTCTCGAAGGTGGCCCTGGGCGTCGAACGGAGCAGGGCTGGTGACGGCGGCTTCTACAAGGCGTACCGGAGAGCCGGCGGGGACCCAGACAAGCTCTCCGACTACTGGATCCAGAAGAGGGATGCCTTCATCGCCCGCCACCGCGCCCAGATGCGGGAGCGCGGGTCGAATGGCTGGGAGAAGGTGGGAGGCGAGTGGAGGCCAACCCGCCAACATCTGGCGCTGGCCGCCTGGGCCTACTCACCATCTCCCGACCGGCTCATCCGCTGGGCTGAGAGCCAGTAGCGCCAGCAGCTCAGCCGAGGTGCCCCAGGCTCGCGGGGCCCGGGTTGCTGCTCACCTTGATGGCCTTCTCCAGCTCGGGGGTCATCTGGCCTTTGCGCCTGGCCTCTTGCACCAGGACCCACAGGGCCATCGCTTCCTCCACGGCCGCAACCAGCGAGATCTGACGCCATCCGCGCATCATGTCGAAGTTGCGCTTGATGGCCGTGCGGACATCGACGCGCACGCTGGATCGGCTTTGGGGTGTGGCCATGTGGATGCAGTCCTCCGGACCGTCCTGTGGCCCGTGGAGGGACCATAGCACAGGTGCAGGAAGTGTGAAAGGTGCGAGAGGTGCGCAATAACCGGAGTATCTCAGGTGAATCGAGCTTCGTCCCTTGGACTGCTCTACCGCCTCCGCTACGGTCCAAGTGTCTCGAGCCCACCGCGGGTCTCGGAACCTTCATTCCCACCCCGAGGAGGCCCCCATGGCCGTGCGCAAGCGCAAGACGCGCAAGAGCACCAAGCGCCGCCGGAAGAACCCGGTGCGCGGCGTTGGCACGCTCGTCCTGAACCCCCGCCGCAAGCGTCGGCGCCCGGTCAAGCGGAAGCGTCCCGTGAAGCGCCGCGTGGCAGCTCGCCGGAAGCCGGTGCGTCGCCGCAGGCCCGCCGTCCGTCGGCGCAAGGCTGTGGCTCGTCGTCGCCCGGTGCGGCGTCGTCGGCCCGTGCGCCGGAAGGCAACGCGTCGCCGCAACAGCGCCGTCTACATGCGGAAGACCAACCCCAAGCGCCGCCGGCGCAGCAAGGCCAAGGTCCGCTACAGCCGCAAGAAGAACAGCGTCCGGCGTCGCCGGAACCCGGGCTTCGCTGGCATGCTCAAGAAGATCCCCTTCATCGGCAAGCCCCTGGCCGCCATGGTCGAGGCCCTCCCCGCTGCTGCCCTGGGCGCCATCGGTGTCGAACCCACCATGATGCTCGCCAAGTTCGTCGGGCCCTACGTGCCCCAGATGAACCCGGCGATCTTCTACGCCCTGACCGGCTCCCTCCTGGCCGGCATCATCGGCTCCACCTCCTTCCTGGGCGCCGCCTTCCACAAGAAGCTGGCCATCGCGGTGGCTTCGGCTGCCGGCGGTGTCGCCTACTACAAGTGGCGGACCGAAGGGCCCATGTCGGACATGCCGACCGAGATGGCGGGTCTCCCCTCCTACTCCGGCATCGGCAACGTCCTGGGCCTCCCCGACTACGGGGACACCGGCTACGCCGTCGTGCCCATGGCAGGCCTGCACACCCAGCCCCTCGCGGGCCCCGGTGGCTACCCCCGCTGACTGAGTGCGGCCCTGGACAACCAGGGCCGCCTCACCCTCGCTTCCCCGCTCGCAAAAGAGCACCTGGCTGGGCCGATTGAGGCCCTCACTCCTACCCCCCAAAGAGGTACACCATGTTCCCTTCTCTCGGCGCTCCCGGCCAGGTCGTGGCTGGCGGAAACCCCACCGCCCTCGCTCCGATGGCCCTCCCCAAGTCCGTCGTCCGCATCGGCGAGCAGGCCATCTGGTCCACCCAGCAGTACGCTGACGCGACCGCCCTGGCCCGCAACGAGGACATCCTGTTCTCGACCCCCCAGAACGGCACCGGCCAGGGCTTCGCGGCCCCGCTGAGCCTCGCGGAGACCAACCTCCGTGAGTCCAGCCGCATCCCCGGCGGCTACGCCTACACCGTCCAGGCCATCGCCCTGCAGACCTACTACGCCGACCAGTGGGCCATCGTGCGCGCTGACGTGGCGAACCTGGTCAACAACTGCGTCCCCCAGTGGTCCTTCCTCCAGGTCCGCATCGAGATCGCTCCCGCCCAGCTCATCGGCGCCGGCGGCGGTGTGTACGGCGACACCGCCGACACCGGTGCGGCCGACGGTGGCTCCGGCGGTTCCCGGACCACGCTGAACAACGGCAACGGGCAGGTGTGGGTCTACCGCGCCCACCCGGTCGCCCTGCCCGCGAACAGCACCTACAACATCGTCCTGAGCTGGGGCGCCAACGCCTCCGCGGTGGACGGCGGCCAGAACAACAGCTCGCAGAACGTGCGCTGTGTCCTGCTCGGCACCTTCGAGAGCGCGATCCCCATCGCCTGACCGAGGGCGGGTCTTCCCGCTGGCCTCGGCCCTTCTCGGGCCACCACAGGGCCGGGGCCCCTCATCTGAGGTGGTCCCGGCCTTTTGCTTTCAGGAGCTCCGATGAGCAAGCCCTTCGTCCCGGCCTGGCTGCAGGGCCAGTACGGCCAGCAGGTCCAGTTCCCCAAGGACTACCGCGCCTCCCTCTCCCCTCCCACCCTGGGTCAGATGGCCCAGGCTGCCGCCAACGCACAAGCAGCGCAGCAGGCTCAGGCAGCTGCGCAGGGAGCACCCATGCATCCCCACATGACCGGAGCTCCCACCTGGCAGCGCGAGCAGGTCTACTACCCGACCCCGCTCCTGCCGGAAGCCCCCAACCTGGCCAAGACGCCGCGCGACATCGTGCTGCGCTTCACCAACCAGGCCGTGGGTCAGGAGATCTTCCTGCCGCTGCAGGTGGACATCCCTGGCGTCATCTACGCCGTCTCCGGAGGTGCCTACACCACCGACGACTCCAACCTGCCCGTGGGCCGTGATCCCCTGGACACCTTCCTGGTCCGCATCGAGCGCAACAACGGCGACCGCTTGCAGACCCAGGCGGGGTTGGGCTCGGCTGTCGTGGGCCCCGCCCGCTTCCCCCGTCTGCTCGGCGGCCCTGGCTATGTGTTCCAGCGTGGCGCTTCGCTGCGGGTGGCGGTGACGCCCCTGATCGCCAACCTGGACATCACCATCTGCTGCTGGATCATGGAGATCCGCGGTCCCACCAACATCTCGGCCGTGGGCTGAGGAGGTAGATCATGAACACGATGTTCCCCCACACCGTCGGCATCACGCCGGGGCTCAACAACACCATGGCGCTGGGCCTGGGCCTGTACCCGGATGCCACGCAGTCGATGAACTACGACAACGAGAGCAACTCGCCCTCCCCGGGCGACACCCTCACCGGCGGCACCTCGGGTGCCACCGGCACCGTCATCGGCGTCTCTCCCCTGGTGGCGGCGGGCTCCCGCAACGTCTACCTGGCGGATGTGGTCGGCACCTTCCAGAACAACGAAGTGCTGAGCGTCGGAGCCACCACCATTGGTGATGCCAACGGCACCAACACCTCCTACGACCCCAACACCGACGACCCCCTGGTCAGCATGTACTTCGTGGACGTGGCCCCCAACGGGGCGGTCCAGGGGAACAAGGGCGACATCGCCATCTTCCTGGGCGGTGCCACCGCAGCCTACTACGGCTGTGACGGCGGCTCCGTCTGGCGGCAGTTCACCCTCGTCTGATCTGCTATGAGCACTGCCCTGGGGTATCTTGGGGCAGTGCTCGCGTGGCTGCGGCCACCTCCGGCCGCCTCGCGCGGCCTCTCCTCTCTCTGGACCTTGGAGCGCTCCCCATGAAGCCGAAGCCGACCGGTCAGCCCGTGATGCCTGTGGCAGCTCCTACTCCGACCTCTCCAGTGGTCGGGGCCCATGCCCTCCCCGGCCCCAGCCTTGCGGGCCACGGACAGATGGCCGGCCCCGAGCATCTGGCCGGCAACGTCCAGGGAGCTGGACGGCATCCCTTCTACGGCTACCCGAACCTGTGGGCAGGCGCCGATGCATCGGCGCCTGCTGAGGCAGGAAAGGAGATCCGGGCCTTCTACGGGGAGACCCTGGTTGTCCCTGCAGCAGCCTGGGAGACCAACCCGGCCAACTTTGAGCCGGACACGCCGGACGACGTGGTGGCCCAGTACATCTGGGAGGGCCCGCTGCTGGACTTGCGGAAGGACCTCAAGGGCTCCTTCGGCAACGGCCTGCACGAGGCGACGACCATCGGCCGAGCTGGCAGCTACGGCTCCGGCGTCAAGATGACCATGCTCGCCCGCATCGAGGGCATCAACATCCCGGACTATCCGGAGACCCTCCGGGTGTTCAGCCGGGAGGCCCTCAGCCCCTTTGACTCCCGGGACATTCAGACGGTCACCGAGTGGCAGGAGATCTCCACGGACTGGTGGTCCGGGGGCGCTGCCGTCAACCTCACCTGGAGCCCCCCGGGCGCCCCCATCCGCTTCTGGCGCGTCTACCTGCGCCTGGACCAGGCCTCCGGAACCGCGCCTGCGGACACGCCCCTGCTCCGCCTCCAGCCCAACGCCCAGTAGGACAGAACCATGCCTTTCGAAGGATCGGAACAGTGGGGAGCTACCCGGGTCGCATCGGCGCAGACCAGCCAGGAGCGTGAGATCAGCGCACTGGCTGGCGGCTCCGACTACACAGGCCAGACCCAGGCAGTCAACAACCTGCCGCACCATACCCTCTACATCCGGCAGGACTCCGGGGATCAGCTGTGGGACGTGACTGTCGAAGTGCTGCACTCCACCGGCACTTGGCGCCCCATTGACGAGTTCACCATGACCGGCATTGGCGGACCGACGCTGTTCCGCGAGTACCGCGTGGTGGCGGAATCCATCCGCGTCGAAGTCTCCAACCCGCCTGTGGGAGCACCCTCGGGCGGTTGGTACATCCTCTCCTCCTTCTCGCTGTAGGAGCTCTCCGTGAGCCAGTACGTCATCCGCATTCGTGAGCGTCAGGGCAAGGGCAAGATCCGTGCCGAGCTCCCTGGCACCTTCACTCAGGCCAAGGCAGTGAAGACCGGTCAGTCCATCGCTGACGACTACTCGTTGCCCGCGGGGTGCAAGGTGGTCGTGGAGAAGAAGGGAGGAGCCAGGCGCAAGAAGGCCGCAAAGAAGCCCCGTAAGCCGGCACGCAAGGCGGCCCCGAAGCGTGCATCCAAGCGCAAGAGCAACCCTCACCGCCCGACCCTGACGATGCTCCTCAACAAGGGTGAAACGCTCAGCTGGGCCAAGAAGCGCAAGCCGGGCTCAACGGTGACCATGGGCCAGGGGCACAAGGGCTTCGCCGTCATCGACTGGACCGTGCCTGGGGGGAAGGAGCACCACTACAAGACCCCCAGCGGCGCCATCAAGCGCTTTGAGGAGCTGGTGGGCACCCAGGGCGCCTACAAGGCCATTGCTGCGTGGGAGCAGAAGCACGGCAAGCTGGCCGCAGCGGGTCGCATGGGCGACCTCGAGAAGGCCAGCAAGCAGGCGAGCCGGCGCAAGAACGCGGGCAAGCGCAGCAAGAAGTGGATCCAGAAGGCCGACGCGCAGATGGAGAGAGCAGGCACCGAAGGGGCCTTCACCGCCCAGGCCAAGCGCGCCGGCTACGACGATCCCTTGAAGTACGCCCGGCACGTCAAGAAGACCTATGAGGCCGCCCGCAAGAAGGGCAAGACCGCCGGCAGCAAGGGTGTCCCGACCTTGCGCACCTACCGCCGGGCGATGTTCGCGCTGAACGCGCAGAAGTAGGGGCAGGAGAGGACGGGGAGCCCTGATCGAGGTCTCCTATGGCAGGCAGCAACAACTTCCAGGGCCCCGTCATCCTGACGGAGCTCGACAGCTACTTCGCCTGGGGGCGTCAAGGCCCGGGGGTGTCGAGCCACGTCCGCGTCTACCGAGTGGACTACGACCCGAATGGAGTGCTCGCAGCTCCTCGGGGTAGCTGGGCTCTCCGGGACGATGCGGGGCAGGTGGCCGCCTACCTGAACCAGGATGGTGCCTCGACCTGGGCCAAGCTGGTCCCTAACGGAGGAGGCACCGCCGGCCTGGTGATGCCCCTGGAGAAGGAACTGCTGCCTTTGGGTGGGGATGACATCACGGACTCCGTGAGGGTCAATGCAGCGGGCACCATAGTCGAGGTGCTGTTCTACTGCAGCGTGGCCTACACCACGGCCGGCTCTTTCACCATCGACGTGCAACTGAACAGCGTCAGCGTGCTCAGCGCTGTGGTGGACGGCACGACTATTCCGGCACTCCCCGGGGTGCTCACGGCGCCGCTGGCGGCATCTACGCCCCTGGCCGCGGGGGATGTCCTCTCAGTGGTGCTTTCCAGTGACAACGCAGACCTGGCTGGGGCCGGGCTCACGGCTGTTTTTCGGACGGAGGCCTGAGATGGGCGACTACAAGAGCAGCCGTGATGCAGGTGCCAAGAGCCCGGCGTCCCCTACCCGGATCGGAGCTTCGACCGACAACCAGGTGCGCGGCCAGTTCAACACCGGCGCCACAGGCATCATCACCGGCGGCCGTGGCTCCGTAGATGCGGATCCGGCCAAGTTCCAGCTCGCCGCTGGCGAGGGCTGGGTGCGCGTGAACACCACCAACCCGGACGACCCTGAGCAGATCCGGCTGGTGTGGGATGCAGTGACAGGCATTGACCCGCTCAACAAGGCAGGGCCCGGCGCGGCCATCAGCTACGTGTGGGCCAGCCTACCCACGGTCTATTCAGGCGAGGTGGTCACCGCTGAGATCACCCAGACACAGCCCAGCGACTACCCAGACCCGGGAGACCCTACGCCTTCGGAGTTCCGGGAAAAGGTCTACCTCGGTTTCGTCGTCTTTGAGTCCTTCCTGGGCATCGTATTGGCCTTCGTCGTCAACGTCCGGGCAGCCCTGAACGTTGCTGCCCAGCTCGCCGACCTCAGCGCTTCCCTGGGTTCCCTCCGGGTGCAGGATGGCGAGGTCCGGGCCATCGGCGCACTCCAGCTCGAGCAGGACGCCGGCGTCTTCTACGCGGAGGGCGCCAACTGGGTAACCTCGGAGCTTGTGCCTTCGGTGGTTGATGCTGCAGCCATCTCTCCCCTGCTTGGCGGGACCGGCTACCGCAGTGGCGCCAACGATGGGCGCTTCTCGGTGACTCCGGGCCCGCCCACGACCTCGCTGGATCCCACGCTCTATGACGACGGGAGCGGCACTCCTCGGACGGTCCCGGCAGGCCAGGTGACCATCCAGCGCATCTACTACAATGTGACCAGCCCTGGGCACCTGTTCATGTATGGGCAGGAACTCTACGAGAGCCTGGCGGAGGCGCACGCCAACATCCTCACCGGTCCCTTGGAGGACATCCCTCAGTTGCGGGCGGAGGATTGGGTGTTGGTGGCTCAGGTTGCGGTGGTGCAGTCGGCTACGGACCTCACCGACCCCGAGCAGGCCCTGGTCTACAACGCGTTGCCCTCAGGGAAGCTCAGCCTCGAGGCCGATCCGCCTGCGATGCCGGCCCCCAGCGGCATCGTGGGCACGGCCACCAACTTTCCCTCTGGGGGTGGAGCGATTGAGTTCGCCAACTTCGGTGCGGTCACCGGCCCTGGTGCAGGCGCCTTCACGCTACCGGTGGACGCCTACATCGTCGCTGTGGTCTACACGTTCAGCCACACCAATCCCATCAACATCGGAGCCGGTGAGTCCATCACCTTGACCGCGGGCCTCTTCGTGCCGGGCGCGGCGTTGACCACTGCCAACTACACGCCTGAAGCAACCACTGAACAGATCTGGGACAGCAGCTTCTCCGGCACGCACCCGATCTCCGTGGTGCAGCCGACGGATCCCATCTTGGTGAACGCGGGGACCCCCATCGGTATCCGGACCGTGGAAAGCGGTTCAGTGACCCCTGCCAATGCTGACCTATTGGCCACGCTGTGGTATAGACCAGCATGAGGCGAGTCGCGCCGTAGCGCGAAGGAGATTCCATGGCCAACGCCAAGACTGTTCTTGCAGCCGTCCGTCGTTCTGTCAAGCTCCGAAGGACCGAAGAGGGCGAGCGCAATGCCGTGGCCATGGTGCTGTCCCGCTACGGCTACACCAAGCCTCCCAGGGTCCAGCAGGTCGCCGACCCGGAGCGGAAGACCCGCCGGGTCTACGTGTGGCAGGGCGCCCTGGGTGACGACGACTTGGTGCTGATCGCCGGCCCCTCCTACGAGGGCAAGGTGGTTGCCGGCAGCACGGTGCGCCTGGACAGCGACAGCGACGATGGCATCACGGCCTGGATCTCCGGGGCCGACTACACCCAGAAGGGCATGCAGTCGGCCATGAAGCGCGCTACAGAGCGCGGCGCCGTGGACCCCTTGACCGAGGGCCCCAAGAAGCGGGCCGCAGCACGCGCCAGGCGGGCGCAGACGCGGGCGGCGAGGCCCGCAGCTCCCGTGAAGCCTGCGGTGCCCCAGGAGACCGCTGAGGCCATGCACGCTGCGAAGGCACGCAGGGCTGCCGCCAAGGCCCCTGCGACGATGGAGGACCGCCTCAAGGGGGCGGTTTGGGCCGTGCGCTCGGAACCCAACGAGATCCGCTGGCCCATCGAGCTGGTGGCGCTCATGCAGCAGGTGGGTGAGATGCCCCATGCTGTAGAGGCCATGGATCAGTACGTCCAGCGTGTGCTGAGTGGGGAAGCTCGACGGCCCTCGCTGGTGCAGATGCGCTCGCTGGGGCGCTGGGGCAAGCAGCTCCAACAGGCCCAGGACCGGTCCATCTGGGACAAGCCGGCTCCTGGGATGGAGCTGGAGACGGCGCAGGCCCGGCTGGCTGAAGACGCCGACCTCCGGCTGCAGGCCCGCCTGGACAAGGTGGTGCGGAACCTCAAGGCGTCCCAGGACATCCGCTGGGCCATCGAGGCTGTGGACCTGATGGGCCAGATGGGCACCGAGCCCGACTCCGCCGTCTTCGCTCTCAACGACTTCGTGATGGGTGTGCAGGACGGCGACGTTCCAATGCCCACGGCAGCTCAGCGGGCGAAGCTGGGGCGCTGGGGCGCTGAGATGACGCCTCCAGCCCCCGTCCAGTCCAGCAGCGACAACGACGCGGCCATGATGGCCAAGTTCCAGGCGCTGCTCAAGTCCGCGCTGGCTGAGGCTTGAGCATGGACGACAAGGAAGTCCGAGACCAGCTGTTCATCGCCATCCGCGAGGGCAACGAGGCCAACAAGGCCATGGCCCAGGCCATGCAGGCTGTCGCCACCGCCGTGAGCTCCATTGGGGAGACCCAGCGAGAGCACACACGCAGCCTGGACGAGCACTCGCTGACGGTGGACCGGCTGGTCACTACCATCCAGGCGCGCCAGGCTATCTGGAAGGAGATGATCGACACGGTGAAGGACTACAAGGTGCTCAGCGGCATTGTCATCGGGATCATCCTGACTGTGGCTGTGCTGGGCCCTCTCGTCATGGCATCCTTGCCTTCGACTCTTTCCACCTTGGGGGTTGAGGACGCCGTGCCGGCGCCTGCGGAGATTCCATGAGCCAGCTTGACCCGACTCCCATTCAGGTGATGCAGAACGCCGTTGCGCGCGCTGCCGAGAAGGAGCTCAAGGCCCGAAAGACCGCCTCGGCAGTGCTCGCCCAGGTGCTACCGGATGAGGACAGGCAAGCGCTGGAGGAGAGGCTCAAGGAAGGCTCCCCTCTCAAGCTCAAGCCCATCACCCGCCACTGAGGAGTCTCCCGTGGGCAACCCTGCAGTCGATGCCACCTGTCCCATCCATTTCTACCAGGGAGACCCATCCTCTTGGGCGCTGGGGCTCCACTACGGAGACGCCGGGATCGCGGTGGGTGCCTCTCAGATCACCCAGTACGACTTCTCCCCGGAGGAGCCCGTTGCGTCTCTCCTGACGGACCTGGGGCCCATCGCCATGCAGGACTACTCGCTGCAACTGGGGGGCGCTGCAGCCGGCGCGTACCTCCACAGCCAGATCGCTTCCAGGCCCGGCGCCTGGTTCGACTGGTATAGGGCCATGGTGGACCCTCAGCTACGCACAGCTGCGCAGCAGGTGGAGATCCAGGCTGGGGTGAGGGACGCCCTACTCCATGGGGTCCGTGGGTGTGTCTGAGGCCATCAGCGACTGCTGGCAAGTGCCGCACTCCAGACGGGCTGCGAAGGCGGAGTAGACCTCCAGGCAGTCGTCAAAGCGCTTGAAGGCCCGGGTGAGCGCCGCGGCGATGCGTGCGTGGTCTTGAGCAGTCGGCGGGTCCGCTGCCTCGGCCACAGCCTGTAGGTAGTCCAGGCGCGCCTTCTTGAGCGCGTCCTGGGCTCTGGAGAGTGCGAGCTGGTACTGCAGTGGCATCGCCCTACAGTCTATCTCGATCCGCCCCTACACTGCATTTCACCGGTTTTCGGGAGCGCCACGCGGGTAACACGCAAGCCGGATGCAAGAGTCACAGGATGCAGGGATCCACGTCCACGTCCCACTCTTCATCGATGTTCCCATCGCAGTCGTTGTCGAGGCCATCGCAGATCTCCTCGGCCGCGGGGGAGGTGTCCGGGTCCTGATCGTCGCAGTCTTCACCCTCACTCCAGACGCCGACCTCGATGAAGTAGCCGTCTCCGTCGCAGTCCTCGAGCCCATACCCGTCGCAGGTGGTGTCGGTTGCAGTATCGGAGGTGTCGGAGGTGTCGATGGCACTCAAGGGGGAGCGGCAGGCCAGGAAGAAGAGGAGGAGGGTCATGGGGTGCCCGTGTCTGGTTGAGCTCCAGTGCTCATGGGACACTACGGCCAGGATCCCTGAGTCTTCATTTCAGGGCCTTGCAGGATCCCGGGATCCCAGGATCCTGGGATCCTGGGAGGACCGCCTTGTCCGTCAGTCCAGCTCATCAACTGCGGAGGCCAGGTCGCCGGCGCGCGGCTTGGTGTAGCGGCTGGTGGTCGAGATGTTGCTGTGCCCCAGCAGCTGCTGCACCACACGCATCTCCACGCCCTTGTCCAACAGCAGCCGGGTCGCGAAGGTGTGCCGCAGCGTGTGGGGAGTGGCCTTGCCGGCGTTGCCGGGCAGCCCCTGGCGGGCCTTGCTGAGCTGCTTGCGCACCGTGGAGGGGCTGACCACGCCGTGGCTGTCCCCGGGGAAGAGGTAGCCGCTCACAGGCCCGTCCTGCCGCTCCCGGAGATGCACCCAGCTGTCGATGAGCCTGCGTGCGCGGGAGTTCAACGGCACCCAGCGCAAGGTGTTGCCCTTGCACGGGCCGATGCCGGAGGGCTTCCAGCTCCGCTGCACCTCGATGCCCCAGGCCTTCCCCTGCCGCTGCAGGTCTCCTCGACGGAGCGCCACAGCCTCACCGACGCGCAGGCCGGTCTCAGGGAGCAACTGCAGGATGACGGCGATGTCGTCCGAGCAGACGTGCTGCACGGCGTTCCGGTACTCGTTGAGCTCCTCCTCGGTGAGACCCTCGCCCACGAAACCAGTCTCACCTACGTTGGCCCTGCGGACCTTGGGCAGCACCTGGCGTACGGCCCGGGAGGCGTCGTCCCTGGACGCCCCCTTGTAGCGCAGCCACCAGCGGACGGCGGCACTGTAGCTGTCCCGGGTGCCCCGGGGTGTAGCGGGAGAGACAGCCTGCTGCAGCCAATCCAGTGGAGGTACGGCGATTCGGCCCTGCTCATCCAACCACTGGTGGGCCAGTCGGGCGTAGGTGCCAGCGGAGGAGGGGCTGAGTCCACCGTCCTCCACGAGGTAGGCCACAAAGGCCTGCCGGGCGTTGTCGAGGGGGTCTGTGGATCGGCTGATGATGTCACCCATGGATGCAGTCTACTCCTCTCCGGGGGCGGCAGGGGGAGCAGGCCGAAGGCGGGGCACTTGCTGCCGCTCTCGCAGGACCTGGACCTCCTCCAGCAGCCTGGATGGGCACAGGGCCGAAACGGGGTCGTAGGCGCCCCACAGCTCGACAGGGAGGCCGCAGAACTCGCAGCGGCCATCCTCGTCCTCGGCGTGCCCGAAGCGCGCCGCCTCGGCGTCCAAGTCTGCGGGGGGTACGGGGACTTGCGCCAGCGGCCGGGGCTCAAGCACGTCCATGGCCTCCGCCTCGCTGTGAGCGATGACCGCCAGGGCCCGGAGCGTCGCTTCGGCGTAGCCCGCGGCGTGCCCGTAGTCAGGGCCGGCTTCCTGCAGCATCTCCACAGCATCGTCTGCCAGGCCGGCGGCGTGCCTCAGGGTATCACCCAGGGCGCGCTGGGGCGCTGGTGGAGGCGGAGGCACGAGGGAGATGGGATCGGGGGGCAGATTCCGTCCCACAAGACCCTCGGGCCAGGGAGCCCCACAGGTCCCACAACCGCGCTGGTTCTCGGCGCAGATGGCGGTCCAGTTGCCCGTGACGCCGCAGCGGCACTGCACAATCTCGGAAGGCTGACGGTTCATCACCGCTCCTGGTAGGCCATCTGGGCCCGGCAGTCGTTGCGAGGGCGGGTCGTGCAGGTGACTTCGATCACGCCGTGGGGTGTGCCTGCGAAGCACTGGTACACGTCGTTGCCTGCAGGGATGACCCGCCACGCGCAGATGGCGTCGGCGCCCTGGTAGGCGTCGATGACGCTGGCGGCGTCCTGCTCGGCCATGGGGGCGTACTCGTCAGCCTTGTAGGCCTCCACGATGATGGCGGTGAGCGCGCATACACCCACGATGAGGCCGAGAAGGAAGGGCCAAAGGTTGCGGAGCCGGTACCGGTCCCGCACTCGTGCAGTCTGCATGTCGTCGTCCTCAGCCGGCGGAGAGCCGCTCGGCGCAGATGGGCCCAAGGCCCCGTTGGATGGATTCAGGGTTGGTCAGTGGGCGCCCGCAGGCGCTGCACTTGCCCTCGTGGAAGAAGCGGACCTGGGCCAGCTTGTCGGCGTTGTGGTTGTAGAGCTGGGCGTGTAGCCAGCGGAAGGCGGCGGAGGCTTGGTAGGGGCCGGAGATACTGAGAGGCAGCGGGCCAGCGCCACGGAGCTCGGAGACACAGCTCCGGTCCTCGGAGAGCGTACCCAGCCACTCCGCCCTGCCTTCCAGGCCTCCGCGCATCCAGTAGAGCGCGGTGCCATCGAGTTGGAAGGTCAGGTGCTTGTCGGTGCGGCTGGACTGCAGAGTGAACACGGCGTGCTTGCCCTGCAGGAAGCGCTTGATGTCCTCCGGCTCGGTGAGCTCGCCGCGGCGGGAGGCAGTGGTCATCGCCGCCTCTTCTTGCCGCGACGGTTGCGGCCCTTGCCCTTGTGGTTGCTGCCCCGCCTGGCGGCCCGGTTGTTGGGTGGTGCGCCCGGTGCGAGTGCTTCGAGGCGGTCTATGTAGGGGTGGCTGGGCTGGAGACGATCAAGTCCATGGTGATAGGTGCCGATGGCCCGTTGAATCTTCTCCGGCCAGCCGCGCTTGAACTGCACCAGACAGCCGGCGTGGAGGGTGTTGCTCAGGTACGCAGGGTGAGCCTCCACGGGTTCGTCCAAGATCTCCGCGTGGACGCCGGGCTCCTGCTCCAGCAGCTCTTTGACCTCCCGGGCTGTTTCAGCCGGGCCGGTCACAGCATACACGCCATCCTCGGTGGTGATCTTGATGCAGACCTCGCCGTCTCGCAGCTTGCCCTGCACGTAGGCCAGCCCATCGTTGTGCTCAGTTGCTGCGGGCGTGCCTGCTGCATCTGCGCGGGCCGTCACGTCTTCCTTAGCGCTCATCGGAGGGCCCCGGGCCGATGTCGTGGAAGCCGGGCATCCCGGCCCAGGAGTCTCGGACCAAGGGCTCCGAGAAGGCGAGGGCCTTGAGGGTCTTCGCCCTCTCGTTGTCGATCAGGCAGGGATCCTGCATGTAGTCGAGCAGCAGGGGGAGCAGGATGTCCTGGCACGCGGTGGAGGGCTTGTAGGCGATGGCCCGCACTTCGTCCTCGGTCGCCTCCCTTGCCGCATCGACGTTCTGGGCAAAGCAGCGGGGGAGGTGGTAGGGCCGGTTGAGCAGGCATCCTCGGGAGCTGGTCCAGAAGCGCAACTGTCCGTGCACGGACAGGGAGAGCAGCGGCCTGTCTGCGTAGTAGTGCACGGTCCAGTCGGAGGTAGGGGTAGGCCGCCCCAGGCTGACGCCGAAGGCGCCGTTGGGCGTCACCTTGGAGATCCGGGCCGTCAGCAGCGGCGGCCCGGACTTCTGCTTGATCTCCCGCAAGCTGGCCCGGAGCAGGCCATCGGTGCTGATCCATCCGTAGCCGGGGGCGATGGGCGGGATGGTGCTTGCGGGCTTCGTGGAGGTTGCCTCGGAGGCGGCCTCGGCGGCCCTGGCCTGCTGGGCCTTCGTCGGGGAGTAGGCGTAGCGGCCCTGGTAGAGGATGGAGTTCCGCACGCTGGTTGCCAGCAGCATGGCCAGGGCTTGCATCGCGGCATCCACGATCTGTTGCTCGGTGGCGTCTTCGTCCAGCGGCCACCAGTTCCCGACAGCTCCGCACCCGTAGCCGATGCGGAGGAGCAGTTGGCCATGCGTGCTGCCGTGGTAGACGGCCTCCCAGCGGAGCCCTTCGGTTCTCAGCAGGGACGGCCCCAGCTCGATGCCGCGGAGCACGCGGAAGAGGCGGTCGAGGGGGATGCGGCCCGGGGCAAGGCCCTCGGGGAGGCGCGCGAGGGGGGCAGGTTGTTCCTGCAGGCAGGTGGTCTTGATGCGCTGATGGTAGACGGCCATGAGGATCTCCGTGTCGTGTGTCTGGTCTGCCCGGCTCACGCCAGGCGGTGCTCTACAGCTATAGCTGCGGGATCCGGTCGCGTAAAGGAGCATTTACGCGATTAGCAAAAAACCCAGTGATTTCAAGCACTTACGCGCCGATCGCCAAATAAAGTGGATAAAACACTTTACGCGACGCGATCCCCCTCCTATGTTGTTTGAGGCCGGGCAAGACAAGCCCGCAGGCAAAGCGGCCCGCCTACTGCCGCTGACCGCCTGCTACCCTTCCCCCAACCCCCACCAACTGGAGCCCCGATGTCCCGCAAGTCCCTGATCATGTCCCTGCACTCCGCCAACCCCGGCCACACCCTGGACGACATTGAGGAGGTTTTCGACCTCGGCGCCACCTCCGTCGAGGAGACCGAAGCAGCCGGAGAGGATCCCTATGCCGCCTGGGCCAGCATGACCTTGGTCGCCGCAGAAGAGGCCTTGAACGCAGCGGCAGACGCCGATGATGCGGACTACCCCGACCTGCCTGCAGTGTTCCTCGCTGGCGTCAACGCAGCACTCCCCAAGGCCACCATCGACTACTACGTGGAGCTGCTGGAGTTGGACGCCCCTGACCTCGATGACGAGCAACTCGCCATCGGCTTCGGCTACAACGACTCCCACATCATGGACCCCACCATGGACGAGGGCATGCAGCCGGTGGACCCCGTGGGCTTCTACGGAAAGCCGCTCATCGACGCCTGGATCTCCAGGGCCATCGCCTACGCCAACCAGCACGGCTACCAGTAGCATGCCCAAGCGCCTCCCGACCATCATCAGCATCACCGGCGCCAGGTCGAAGGACGAAGCGCTGGCAGCGATGGCGGACGCGTGGACCTTCATGCAGGAAGAGCAGGAGCGCCGCTTGCGCTCCCCTCGTGTCTTCCAGCACACCGGACGGGACCACCTCGTCTACTGGTGCAGCGGCCCGCACGACACCCGCCGCCTCACCATCCAGATCAGACACTGACCTCAACCCCCGACAGGACGCGCCATGGACCCCAAGATCACCCACCTCAACGCACGCCATCAGCAGCAGCTCGCCTTCGTCATCGACTGCAACACCATCATCGACCGCTTCCTGCGTGCCGTGCGTCGCGGTGCCGCTCCTGCTGAGGCCTGGAACGACCAGATCGACTGGCTGGATGCCTGGGCCGAGGAGATGAAGGACTGCGGCCGCCTGGACGCCGCGGAGAGCGCCAAGCAACTCGCCAAGTGGTGGTGCACCATCGACCCCCGGGCACTGGCCGCAGACGTGCGGGCTACGGCGTGAGCCGCGCGCCCAAGTCCTACCCTTGGGTGGCTGTGCTGCTGGCGGTGCTGGGCTTCTTCGCGCTGCCGATCTTCTTCGGTCTCGGAGAGGCTCTGGTCTCCTGCGGCTACGCACCGCCCCCCGGGTTCCACCCCTCCCACTGAACGCAAAGAGCCCCCGACATGCACCATGCACATCGGGGGCTCAGCCAATCTCCGGCACGGAGAGAGTGGACTCTACACCTGGGCGTCAGCACTCGGCAAGGGGAGGGGCTGGCAGCTCTCGGATTCCGCGGTGTCCAGCAGCACGGAGCGCAGGACCATCCGCAGGCCGATGACGCGGCCCTCACGGGTCTCAGGGATGCAGACCAAGGCGTCACCATCGGGGACGTGCAACGCTGCCATGGGCAGGCCGGTCTCGCTGAACCCGGAGCCGTTCTCCCGGCACAGGTCGGCGGCCACCCACTGGGACTCGTCCAGCAGGTGCATGTTGCACACCGGCATCGGGTAGCCCTCCTCGGAGGTCCGCACGAATTGCTCGATCTTGCCCTTGCGGAGCTGGGCCTCAGCAGCGTCCTTGCAGGGGATGCGGACGGTGCCGTCGGGCAGGGTCTGCACGCTCGCACGCAGGTGCTCGCTCAGCATCCGCTTGGCCAGGTAGAGGTTGATGTCGGTGCCCTTCTTGCCAGGCGTGTAGAGGTCCAGGCAGGCCTGCCCGCGCGCACCGCGGTTGAGCTGGCGCCACATCTCATCGATGTCTTGCGGCTCCGCGATGACCACGTTGGTGCCATGGCCCAAGACCGGCTTGCGGTTGAGCTCCATGACGAAAGCGCCTGGGGCATCGGAGAAGGAGTTGATCTTCATGTCGTCCTCGTGTGGGGGAAGGGGAGGGGAACAAGGTAGCACGCGGAAGTGGGCACGCCACCCTGCGGCGCCCAGGGATCCGAAGACCCCCAGGCACCGGGGCGGAGAGGACGAGAATCCACCCAGGCGGAGGTTAGCACGGGGCCGGGGCTGCGGCGACTGCGATTCCCGGCTACCGCGGCAGCGCGCTGAGCATCGCCTTGCGCAGGGTCGCCGCCTGCACCATCTGCGAGATGGTATCGATGACCGTCGGCACGCTGGCGGCGCCCTGAGCCCAGGCACCGGACAAGACCGACTGGTCCACCAGGGTGGAGTCCTCCAGGCGCCAGCCCGATGCCCCGTAGAGCCGGATGGACACGTCGTCTCCGGAGCGGCGGACCACGACCGTGAAGTAGCGGGCGCCTGGGACTGTGGCCACGCCACCGAAGGGGTTCCGCGCCTGCTCCTGGGTCTTGTAGGTCAGCACCCAGCCTTGCTTGGGGCCCTTGCGCACCCCAGGGGAGAGCTTTTTGCCTGCCTTGGGGCTCTCCAGGGAGCTGGGGACGGTGACCTTGAAGGCGGAGCCCTTCCGCATCGCTGCGTTCAGCACCTCCGCGAAGGACCCCTCCCCGGCCCGGGCGGCGGCGTTCTTGACCTTGCGCTCCGCCTGGACACGTGCGGCTGCAGCGTCCTCCGCGGCTTTGATGCGCGCCATGCGCTCTTCAAACTCGGGGAGCTCCAGCTCCAGGCCGGTGATGGCGCGTGCGGACTGGAGGGCGTTGGGCGTGATCTGCCGGAGGAACTCCTGATCCCGGCGGGACCACTTCCAGCCTGCACTCTTCACAGCTCGCCAGGCCTCGCCCATGCGCTCATCGAACTCCAGGCGCAGGCGGTCCCGGTCGTAGTCCACGTAGAGCGTGCCCGAAGGGAGCTCGTGGATGGTGCCGAAGTGCTCCCAGGGATGCCCGGAGAACTCAAACTCCTGCACACCGGCGGCCTCTTCTCGAGCCCGCAGCGTCTCCGCCCGCACCGCAGCTGCCCGGGCTGCAGTGGAGGTGCCTGCGGTCTCCTGTTTGGCCTGAGCTCGCAGCATCTCGGCGCGCTGGCGGCGCTGGGTGTGCGTCAGGCGCTGACGCTGGGGAGCCTCCCCGAAGCCGCCCAGCCGCGCGACCTCACGCCGCAGGCTCTCTCGACGCTTGTCCAGGTGCGGCGTCAGGCCGGAACCACGGGTAGCGGATTCGGTCAGGTCCATGTAGGCCTTGATGGCGGCCTGGCGGTTCGCCTCTCGCTTGTCCGCGACAGCCTCCAGGCGCAGGGTCTCCAGCTCCTGCTTGATGCGCTTGCCGGCCTTGGGCAGGATGGCTGCGGCTTCCTGCAGGCGGCGGTCCGCGCTCTCATGCTTCTTCTGCTCCCGGCGCTCGTTGCGTCCTGCAGGCCCGGTGACCATCCAGCTGGTCGTGCGGGACTTCGATCCCAGGAAGCTCTTGACCGCCCCCAGGTAGGCCTGCCGCGCATTCTCGAGCTCCGCCTCAAGCCATGCAGGGTCCGCAGCCTCCGCAAGGGACCGCAGCTGCTGGGCCCACTTGTTGAAGGTGCGGGCGTAGTCCCGGCGGGCGTTCTCGCCTCGGCGCTCCGAGAAGTGGGACGTACCCTCGAAGGCCTGACGAGCGGCCGCCTTGTCGATGTCGTCCGGCATCGCCACAGCCCGGCCAGGCTGGCGCACTCCCGGTAGGATGTAGCTGCCCTGCCAGATCAGCTCTCCGGTGGTGATCATGTCCTGGGCGACCTTGGAGAGGTTGGTACCGGGAGGGGCAAACACACCGCCGACGGGCGCCTTCCGCTCCGCCGGGTCCGCGAAACGCTGGCGCTTGCGCTCGATCTGCCACCACTCGGAGGCGTCGTCGGCCATGTCGGTGAGCTCCCGCTCAGCCACCCGCATGCGCTTCTCTTCGTAGGCCTCTTCGACCAGCGGCACCAGGGCCTCTTGATGCGCTTCCATCCAGGCAGCAAGGGCTGGGTCCAGCTTCTGCGCGCCCTCGAGGAGTCGAGCGAAGAGGCGGGCACCGGCGGAGGGCTTGCCGATGTTGCGACGGCGAGGGAGGCTACTTGCCCGGGCGCCGGCGACGAACTTGGAGGGCAGGTGCCGGTCCAGAATCCACTCCATCTCCTGCTGCGGCCACTGCGGGTAGAAGTTGGCCAGGGCCTTCATAGCCTCCACATACTCCCGCCACTCCTTCTGGAGGGCGGGATGGTATTGGCCGATGTCCCGGAGGAGGGCGCGCTCAGTGGCTTTGGTGGGGGGCATCTGAGGTCCTACCCCTTGATCTCGGCCTGCTGAGCAGCAGCCTTGAGGATGCGGCGGATGCCGTCTCCCTGCTCCCACATCCACACCCAGGGGAGGGCCTCAAAGGGATTCTCCGCATCGCCGCTTTCGAAGAGCTGGACGCTCACCTCACCGGTGGGCTTCGTACCCTTGAGCACCGCCGGGGCATCGTAGAAGATGGCCTCGATGTAGGTGCCGTTGGGCGCCGTGGTGGACGCGGTGAACGTGTCAGCCAAGATGTCCGTGTCCCAGGAGAGCGGGAGGTTCTTGGTCGCCGTGGTCAGCACCTCCTCGTACTTGGACACGTCGTCCTCCACGTCCATCAGGTAGGGGTCACTGCCGGGAGTCACGGACACATCTGCACCGGCCTGCTGCAGAGCGACAAGCGCGGCACGCGCTGCTTGGGCATCGCGGGCGGAGGTGGGCTTGCCTTTGGAGCCGCGGATGTACCACAGCTGAGCGGCTCGGCTCCAGCGGAAGGCCTGCTTGCCGAACTGAGGCTCGGACGTGAACTTCACCCCCTTGATCACGTCCTTGAAGGGGTAGGTGCTGCCGGTGATGGTGACGCCCTCTTCGGGGGTCGCGGTGACGACGACCTGGCCGGTGGCGGGTGCTGGGCTCACCGTCTTCGCCGCCTGAGCCGCTGCCTTCTTCGGCCCCGGCTTCGCGTCCAACAGTTGCTGAGCTCGCTTCTCCTCTTGGCGGATGCCCACCGGGATGCTGACCCCGGCATCCCCAGCCTCGGCCATCTTGTCCCGCAGAAGCTCAAGGTGACCCTCCAGCAAGGTACGCACACCGTCTGCGCCTCCGTGCTGCTTGAAGGCGGCCACAGCGCCCACCACGTCGTCGTAGGCCTCAACCAGCTCGGCGCCGATGTCGGTCAGCTGGTCCGACAGCTCAGGGGTGAAGTTGGCCACGTCCTTCGCCGACCACAGCCGCGTGGAGGCGGTGCGCGCCCGCACAAGGCCCTTCTCCCCCTTCGCAGCTGCATCAGCCAGGGCCACGTAGTGCTGCGGGATGAAGATGGAGCTCCACTTGGCGGAGCCGCCGCGGAGGTTCATAGCCTTCATCAGGGACTGGACCAGCACCTGCTGCTTCTGCGTGAGCTGCTGTCCCTGGGCCACGCCCACGTCCACGTAGCTGTAGCCGGTCCCTCGGCCCCCGCGGGCGTAGAACTTCACGCCAGGGATGGCGGCCTGGAGGACAGCGCGGACAGCCTTGAGGCCGGTGGTGCGGCTGTCGGCGATGCTTCCCAAGCCGGTGGAGTCGGGGGAGCCCGCGATCTCGCGTTCTTGGCGATACTGGCCGTAGCCGTCGGTGATCATGTAGGGCTTGGCACCGGACAGGAACTCGCGCAGGTGTACAGACCAGGGACGCCTGCTCTCCTTCACCTCGCGGGTGTCCGCCCGCCGGGTGTAGAGCTTGACAGCGCCGTTGGGGTACACGTGCAGCACCTGTACATAGGTGCGCGGCCGCTCAGTGTCGTCCGGCATGAATGCCCGCTCGAGCACATAGACGCTGCTGTTCTTGATTCCCGCATCCAGCAGTCCGCGGCGTGTCGCCTGGGCCTCCCTGGACAAGGGGCTCTCCTCCAGCCACGTAGAGGCCGCCCGCCGCCAGTCCGGTACACCTGGCAGCACCGTGTCCCGGGAGTAGAGGCTGCGGTTCCTGGTGGTGTTGGCCCAGGTAACGCCGCCACCGGCTTGCTCAGGGTCGAAGAGGTCCGAGACGAAGCCCATCGAGCTGTTCACGTCGAAGCGGGCCCGCCAGATGGCGCCGTCTCCGTAGTCGATGCGGATGGTGGTCTTCTCGTAGGTGCCGGGGCTGCTCATACCCAGCTCCTCGGCCAGCGTGCGCTGCTCTACCATCCAGTTGAGCAGGTCCTCAGCGTCCTGCACCGACGCGAGCTCCACCTTCTCGGGGACGAAGCTGGCCGTGCTGCCGTCCATGATGATGGAGGTGATGGGGATGCCACCTCCGCCCATGACGGTCTTCACGGTGCGCGTGCGCGGGTCCGTGAGGGCTGAGATGCCTGCCAGCCCCTGCTCCTCGATGACCGAAGGTGCCGGGGGCAGGCCAGCTCCGACGGCGGGTGTGGTTTGC
>Ga0213833_1000278_pt1 | contig 67168 bp, 56 predicted proteins | sample SWATP21_FD_160575 | JGI IMG/M metagenome (GOLD analysis project Ga0213833, IMG submission 160575) | Coastal seawater microbial communities from Marineland, Florida, United States - SWA TP2 #1 | ecosystem: Environmental > Aquatic > Marine > Coastal | place: USA: Florida | collected 2016-08-14
CCGTCGATGTGTCGTCGTGCGACATCGCCTCGCCCGCCCAATACAGCTGCTGGTCGATGGGCTTGCCCAGCTGGTTGATGATGCGGGTGAAGTCGCCGTCCCAGTCGTACGAATAGGCGCCCCCCACGAACGGCTCGGCCGACCAGTTCTGCACCACGCCGTCCACAAAGTGTCGAGACGCCGCCCCGTCGAACGCATCGTCGAGCTCGGCCAGCAGCCTGGCCAAGATGGTGTCGTCGTCCAGGTCGACGTAGTCGTTGGCGTGGGGTCCCACACAGAAGAACGACAGCAGGTGGGTCTGGGCTTGCTTTCGGAACGCCCCGTCGAAGAACAGCTTGTCGTACGACCGCCAGTCGAGTGGGTCGCCCATCACCAGGAGGTCCGGGTAAAAGCGTTCCTTGAACACCAGGAACGCCTTGAGGCCGTTGGGCATCGTCACCGCGTCGATGGCATCGCGCTTCCACGAGGGCAGGGCCGGCTCGAAGGCGATGGTGTCGCCCTGCAGCACCTTCAGTGGTGCGGTGATGAGCACCCGGTCGGCCTCGTGCTGCACGCCGGAAGCATCGGTGACCACGATGCGCTCGCCGCTGCGGTCGATGGAGACCACCGGTGTGTCGAGTCGGAGGTGCGGCTCTACGTCGGGCGCGATGTACTTCTCGAGGAAGCCGTACCAGGTGGTGCGCTTGAACTTGTACTCGCTGTAGAACTTGCTCGCGAAGTTGTACGGACGCACCCGGCCGTTGTGGAAGACCGAGATGCTGTTCGGGCTGTAGGGCACCACGTCGATGGAACCGTTGGTGCGGCTGTCGTCGATGAGGCGGGCCAGGATGGCGGGGTCGGTGTGGATCCACTCCGCGCCGATGTCGATGGGAAAGTCGGCGAGGTCGTCGTTCCTACCCACCCGTCCACCGAAGCGGGGCCCGGCCTCGAACACCTCGAAGTCCACCCCGTGTCGGGCGAGCAGGTAGCCAGCGGCCAGTCCAGCCGCGCCGGCCCCGATGACGATGACCTTGCCCGTGAATCGGACGTCGATGTTCCAGTACTGGCCACGCCCCGACTCGGCACAACCCGCCAAGCCAGCGAAGAACGGCAAGCTGGAGAACAGCGCACATGTCTGCAGGAATTCACGCCGCTTCATCGTGCACCTCCAAACCGAACACCCGCTTCCACCGACATCCACAAGGAGTCCGGCGTCTGCGGAGAGATGTGGCGGCCGGCCAACACACCGCCGTACCAACCCACACGGTCCTGCGTGCGCCCGAAGTGCACCCCCAGCGTAGGCAGGAAGTGGTGCTGGAGCTCACGCGAGCGGTCCAGGTCGCCCGAGCCAAGGTCGACCGACACCGTGTGCACCTGCGCCGACAGCATGTAGCCGAGGCCCCCGTCCAAAGAGACGAACCGGCCGGTGTCGGGGCTGGTCCACCGCACGCTGGCCTCCGCACCCACCACCCCCGAGAGGTGGTTTTCGAAGCGACCGAAGCCGGCGACTCGGGGTCCCACCGAGAAGGCAGCGTCTCTGCGGCGCCCCTCCCATGTGGTGATGTCGTGCGTGGCGACAGCGGAAATGCCCGGCTGGACGCCATAGGGAGCGGTGAGACCCGCCCGGAACCAGGTGGCTTCGGGGGGTGGTGCAGCAGCGGCGGAGCTGGCGAGCAGCATCGCGAGTGTGGGGGTCACAGGTCGTCTCCTCTCTGTGTCGAGGGTCGGCGAGCTCCGACCCTGCACAGACACGGTGCGCACCCAACCTGAACGCAAGCTGAACCCATCCCCCGCCAATCCGAAAGTCTGGACGGACTTTCTACCGAATGATCGACAGCGCCGCACGGGCCGCCGGCGACAAGTGCACCGGCCCGGGCTGGCCAGGCGGACGGGCCACGGCTTCACGACGCCAGGGGTCGGACACGCCGAGCAGCGCCTCTGACATGGCCTGCGACGTGGGGTCGGAGAGGTCCAGGTCGGGCGGCAGCGTGTCCTCCACACAAGCCAGGTCGACCGTACCGCTCGGGTCGGCCGCAAACGCCAACATCAGCTCGTACGAACAGTTGGAACCGTCGGCTGTGTTGGTGAACCAGGGCGTCCCGTGCCCGGCATAGGGGAAGAACGCGAGAGTCTCGACGGGCGCCTCCATGTCGTCAAGCGCCCACGCGGACCACTCGGCCACGGTCGCCAGGTCGAGCCCTCCCTGGAGCATCAGCACGGGTGTCGAGACCGTGCCCACCTGCCGGTCCCACGCCTCCCGGGGCACGTCCGCCCACGTCTCGGCCCCCGCGAACAGGTCGGCCGCACCGTACCCGGGAAGCAGGATGTCGGCCTCGAGCGCTTCCACCTCTTCGAGCGTGTGCGTGGGGGCGAAGATGTCGATCATCGCCACGTGGGCGCCGAGAATGTCGTTGAAGGCCAGGGGGTCTTCCTCACCGCTTCCGCCCGCTGTGGTGGCCAGGTGCAGGATGGCTGCCTGGTCGTCCGCATCGCACCGCGAGAACATCGTGGCCAGCGGCAGAGCCAGCGGAGCGACCTCACTGCCCATGATGGACGCGAAGAGGTCCTCGGCATCTGCCCGCGTGAGAGGGAACGGCAGCGGACAGCTTCCCGATGCAACCGCCTCGATGCCCGCCAGCAGCGCCTCTTCCGCATCCCCACCGGTCCCCGCGCTGCACACCGGGTCGGCGTCACACAGGTCGAGGAAGTCGCGGATGTAGGGGTCGGCGCGAATGTGGTTGACCTCGACATCGGCCCGCAGGCTCAAGATGCCGTCCAGCACGATGCCATCGGCAAGATCGGGACGAAGCTGCAACGCCCGCTGTCCCCAGAAGGTGCCGTAGGACACGCCCCACACGAGCTGGGTGCCCACATCGGGCTCGGCGTCCATCAGCCCCAGCAGGTCGCGGGCCGCGCCGGTGGTGGAGAAGTGGGCCAGCCCCTCACCCCAGGTGGACTGGAGGTCTGCCAGGCACGCCGCGGTGTCGTTGGGCCGCGCGCACGTGAGGGGCTCGGACAGGCCCGTGCCGCGGTGCATGGGGATGAGCAGCTCGTAGCCGGCGTCGGAGAGGGGTCCGAGGAGGTCGCGGTTCTGGGCGTACCCGATGCCCGAGCCGCCCGGGCCGCCGTCGAGCACCCACACCTGGCCTGCGGTGGTGCCGTTGGCGGGCACACGCATCACCCACACGTCGATGGCGGTGCCCGTGGGGTCGTCCCAGTCGAGGGGCAGGGCCGGGTGGGCGCAGGTGATGTCGGCGTCGACCGCGAGCTCGGCCGGACAGGCCTCCCAGGTGAGAACAACGTCGTCGTCACCATCTCCGGTGTCAGTGCCCGAGCCTGTGTCGGCGGTGTCGGCGGGCTCGACGGAGTCGCCAGAGTCGAGGGTCTTGGACTCGGCGCCGCAGCCCACAAGGGCGAAGAGGGTAAGCAGGCGAGGAAGTGTACGCATGACTGCTCCGGGGTGGTCGTCGCCCGCATGAATACCGATGGCAGCACCCGCGCGTCACCCCGCCCCGGAGCTGCGACGGTTGAGGCGCAGTCGGTCAGCCACCACACGCCCCGAGCGCGGTGTAGGCCAACGTCTGGTCGACAGTCACCGTCACGCCCATGGCTCCGAAGGTGGCGTGCGTGGTCTCGCGTACCGGCACTCCCTTGGCATCCCAGGTGATGTGCCAGTCGAGCGCCTCGTCGCCCTTCACCGAGAGACCGAAGCCACTGGCTCGGCCATCCTTCACGTCGACGTACGAGGCCCAGCCCAGGCCGTCTGTGCGCCGCTCGATGCGGCCATTCTTCCAGCGCAGCTCGGCGGCAGGCGTGAGGAGGGCTTCGAGGAGGGCGCGGTCGTCGGCGCTGGCCTTGGAGCCAGGCACCGTGCCCATCCCGGGCTCGCCCAGCAGCAGCGGGCCGTCGTCGAAGATGCGCTCGCTGGGGTCGGTGTCGGAGACCATGCGCACATCCAGGTTCTTCCAGGTGCCGCTCGAGAGCTGGCCGGTCATGCGCACCACCTCTTCATCGGAGCCGAGGACCGGAACCGACGCCGACTGGGTGGAGTCGACCTGCATCCGGTGGCAGCCCTTGGGCCCGCCGAGGGCGAAGATGGCCTTCATCTCGATGGCTTCGAGGTCGGGCGGGGAGGCGTGGGCCGAGGTGACGAGGGCGAACAGAGTGGTGGTGAAGAGGGACATCATCCGGCAACCTTGCGAAGGAGGAGCTCGAAGGGACCGCGCTTGTGGCGGAGGCGCCAGTGGTGTGCGGCCACGAGGGCGAGGAGGGAGAAGACGACGGTGGCGGGGACGACGAAGGGGATGAGGGGCACCCCGAGCAGGAAGTGGTAGCCGAGCAGGGAGACCACGCCGTGCACGATGTAGACGGACAGGGACAGCTGGCCGAGGTGGGTGAGGGCACGCACCAGGAGGATGTCGCCGGCCTTCTGGACGAACCACTGGGCGGCGCCGATGGCAGCGATGGCGAGAGCGCCGGCTGCGAGGGCGTACAGGGCGGTGGGCGGCATCGAGCCCGACCCGAAGAGGAAGGGTGCGATTTCTTCACCCAGGACCGGCGTGGTGGCCTCGATGAGGAGGTCGGAGATGACCTCGAAGGCGGCCCAGACGGTGAGTCCACCGGCCACCATGCGCTTCTGGACACGGGCGCTCGAGAGGTCCCAGCGGCCGACAATCATGCCCACGAGCATGAAGGCGAACCACGGGAAGACCGGGTGCAGCCCATTGAAGAGCAGGTGGCGGAGCTGGCCGGTGAGGGTCCAGAACTCGGTGTAGTGGAGGGTGGTGAAGTCCCAGCCCGCGGTCCAGTCCATGGTGACCATGAGCACGGTGGACGTGAACACCGTGGCCGCAGCGAGTCCAGCCAATACACGACTCGACGCCTTCACCAGCAGGGCGGCCATGGCCAGCCACACGCCGTAGTAGTGGATGATGTCGGCGAACCAGACGGGCGACCAGGCCATGCCCACCACATAGAGCACCGCGGCCCGTCGCCAGATGACCGGCCGGACCTCGGCAGCTGTCTTGTTGCGGGACATCAGGCTCACGCCCACGCCCGCCAACATCACGAACAAGGCGGCCGCACGGCCATCGAGCATCTCGGCCCACTTGGGGGCGGTGCCCACGCCATACATGTGCATGCGGAAGTTGACCCAGACCATCCCCACGATGGCCATGGCACGGGCCACATCCAGCCCGGTGAGGCGGCCCTTGGCCTTCTTCACAGGTTGGGTGACCACAGACGATTGGTGCGCGTTCACGGTTGCTCCAGTGTTGGACCAGGGGGAAGTCCGGTGGCACTGGAGATGTACGCGCGTGGGGTGCTTGGGTCCGTTGTGTTGGTGTGGGCGCTCGGTATCGGTGTGTATCCGTGGGGCCCCATCCGCCCTTCGGGCACCTTCCCCTGAAGGGGAAGGACTGTGACCAACGTCTGTGGCGGCGAAGCCGACGGATGGGGCCCCGGGTTGCCTGTGACCAACGTCTGTGGCGGCGAAGCCGACGGATGGGGCCCCGGGCTGCCTGTGACCAACGTCTGTCCTTCCCCTTCAGGGGAAGGTGGCGGCGAAGCCGACGGATGGGGCCCCGGGCTGCCTGTGACCAACGTCTGTGGCGGCGAAGCCGACGGATGGGGCCCCGGGTTGCCTGTGACCAACGTCTGTCCTTCCCCTTCAGGGGAAGGTGGCGGCGAAGCCGACGGATGGGGCCCCGGGTTGCCTGTGACCAACGTCTGTGGCGGCGAAGCCGACGGATGGGGCCCCCAAGAAAACCGTACCCAACGTCCTTCCCCTTCAGGGGAAGGTGGCGGCGAAGCCGACGGATGGGGCCCCGGGCTGCCTGTGACCATCGACTGTCCTTCCCCTTCAGGGGAAGGTGGCGGCGAAGCCGACGGATGGGGCCCCGGGGGCCAGTCTACGAACGATACGGCCAAGTAGTAGTGAACCGCGCCCCCCCGAGCGGACTGTCGAAGACCCCCACTGTGCCGCCATGATCGGTGACGATACGGAACACGATGGCCAGCCCGAGCCCCGACCCACGGACCTCGGCATCCACCGCCCGCTCGAACGGACGCCAGATGCGCTCGCGGGCCGACTCGGGCACACCGGGGCCATCGTCGTCGACCGAAATCGTCCAGCCGTCGGGACCCGGAGCCGCGCGCAATTCCACCGTGGCCTGCGCATGCCGCAGCGCGTTGGAGACGAGGTTGCCCACTGCACGGGCAAACTGGCGGGGGTCGGCGTGGACCGTGGCGTCGTCTCCGAGGTCGGGGAGGCGGATACGCACCTGGTCGTCCAGGCGACGGGCATCGGCGATGTCGAGCAGGGCCTCCACCAGATCGAGGTCTTCGGGTTGTGGAGCGCGGGGTCGCTCCAGGCGCACAAACTCCTGCAGTTCCTCCACCAGAGCATCCAGCTCATCGATGTCGCGCCCCAGTGCCCGAGCGTGCGTGGACAGGGCCGTGGGGTCGGCCCGGTCGGACGCATCCACCAACAGGTCGACCCCGAACTGCACCCGCGACAACGGTGTGCGCAGCTCGTGGGACACCACCTGCAACAAGCGGCGCCGCGCGGCGATGTGGTCTTCGATCTCACCGGCCATGCGGTCGAACGCGATGGCCAGCGACCGGGCGTAGGTGGGGACCTCGGTGCCCACGCGTGCCCCCCAGTCGCCTTCCCCCAGCTGGGCGACCGTGGCTTCGAAAGACCGCACCAGGCGCACCTGGGGCAGCAACACCAGCGCCGACACGATGCCGCTCAGCAGAAACACCGCCAACAGGATGGGCGCGAAGTGTTCCGCAGGCGGCAGCTCGAAGGCCGGCAGTGGCCCCATCCGCAGCCCCCCACCGCGGGCCAGTGGGGCCTCGACAAAGCCGTTGCCCACAGCGTCTTCGAAGTAGTGGACCGGCCGGGGGGGCGGCTCGACCGTGAGCACAATGGGGTACCCGAAGCGGTCTTCGATACGGGCCCGCGTGCCCTCGACGTCAGTGGTGGCGTCGAGCTCGGCCACAGCGCTGCGGACACCGCCCTGGAGGTTGTGCTCGATGACCCGGGCGTCGGAGTCGGTCAGCGCGACCAGCAACACGCCGCCCCCCATCACGCACACCAGCGTGGTGAGGACCAACACCGCCCACACCTGCAGCAGCCGACGGGTCACGGCGCCACCAGCAGGTAGCCCACACCGCGCACCGACTTGATGCGCTTGCCGCCACTGTCGCCCAGCTTCTTCCGCAGCCGCGACATGCGGAGGTCGATGCTGCGGTCGAGGCCGTCGTAGGCGATGCCGCGGGTCTCGCGGTACAGCGTGTCGCGGTCGACCACCGTGCCGGGCCGCCGGGCAAGCACCACCAGCAGGTCGTACTCGGCGTCGGTGAGGGTGACTTCGCCGTCGCAGCAGGTGACCGCACGCTGCCCGAGGTCGATGACCAGGTCGCCCACCGTCAGCCGCCTGGACTTCGCTGGCCCGCTGGCCTTGGCCCGCCGAAGCAACGCACGCAGCCGAGCGGTGAGCGCCCGCATCCGGATGGGCTTGGTGATGTAGTCGTCGGCCCCCACCTCGAGGCCCACCACCTCGTCGATCTCGTCGGACCGCGCGGTGAGCATGGCGATGACACCTGCAAAGTCGGCCCGCACCTCCCGACACACCGAGATGCCGTCGCGCCCGGGCAGCCCCACGTCGAGCAGCACCAGCGCGGGGTCTTCGCGCCGGATGACGTCGGGGGCAGCGGTGCCGTCGTGCACCAGCGTGACGGTGTGGCCCTCGAGCTGCAGCAGGGACCGGAGCTGGTCGGCCAGCCGGACGTCGTCTTCCACCACCACCACATGCGCCATGGGACCTCCCTGCGGGACCATAGTCGGTGCATGGGCGCGGTTCACGACGCCGGTCGATGTCGGGTGCGTCCGGTGATTGGTCGGCCGCGCCCCACGGATTCGCGGTACCGTTCAACCGCCCCCCGGAGTCCCCATGCGCCGCATCGTCCTGCCCCTGCTCATCGTCCTTGGCGCCTGCCGCACCCAACCCAAGGACGATGACACCCTCGGCATTGTTGAAGACACGGGCGCGCTGTCCGGCGACACCGACGGCGACGGCCTCACCGGTGCCGACGACTGCGATGAGCTCGACGCCTCCGTCCACGTGGGTGCCGAGGAGCTGTGCGACGGCGTGGACAACGACTGCGACGGCGAGATCGACGAAGGAGTCCGCACCACCTGGTACCGCGACACCGACGGCGACGGCTTCGGCGACCCCACCAACACCCTCGAAGCCTGCGAGCCAGGCGAAGGCATGTCGTCCAACGGAAGCGACTGCAACGACGGCAATGCAGCGGTGTACCCGGGGGCCGACGAGCTGTGCAACGGCATCGACGACAACTGCGACGGGGCCATCGACGAAGGCGGCCTGGACACCTTCTACCGAGATGCCGACGGCGACGGCCATGGCGTGCCCGACGACTCCATCACCGGCTGTGACGAAGTGGACGGCTACGCCCGCCTCGACGACGACTGCAACGACGCCGACGCCACCATCAGCCCATCGGCCGAAGAGGTGTGCAACGCTGAAGACGACGACTGCGACGGCGACATCGACGAAGGCGTCACCACCATCTACTACGCCGACGCCGACCTCGACGGCTACGGAGACTCTGCACACAGCACCGAGTCCTGCGACCTGCCTCCCGGGCATGCCGAGACGGCCGGCGACTGCGACGACACCGACTCTGCAGTCCACCCCGCCGCCACCGAGGTCTGCAACGCCATCGACGACGACTGCGACACCCTCATCGACGATGCCGACCCCGGCCTCGACACCACCACCGCATCCACCTGGTACGCCGACCTCGACAGCGATGGCTACGGTGACCCCGCCTCTGCCGTCTCTACCTGCGACCAGCCATCCAACACAGTGGCCGACGCCACCGACTGCGACGACACCGACTCTGCAGTCCACCCCGCCGCCACCGAGGTCTGCAACACCATCGACGACGACTGCGACACCCTCGTCGATGACGACGACCCCGGCCTCGACACCTCCACCGCCACCACCTGGGCCAACGACGCCGATGGCGATGGCTACGGCAGCGCCACCGCCAGTACGTTGGCGTGTGTGCAGCCCTCCGGCACCGTCACCGACACCACCGACTGCGACGACACCGACTCTGCAGTCCACCCCGCCGCCACCGAGGTCTGCAACGCCATCGACGACGACTGCGACACCCTCATCGACGACGACGACCCCGGTCTCGACACCTCCACCGCATCCACCTGGTACACCGACGCCGACCTCGACGGCTACGGCGACGCCGCGTCCACCACCGTGGCCTGCGACGCCCCATCGGGCAGCGTGTCCGACGACACCGACTGCGACGACACCAACGACGACGTCAACCCCGGCGCCACCGAGCAGTGCGACGGCATCGACGGAGACTGCGACGGCACGCTGTCCTGGCTCGAAGCGGACGACGACGGCGACGGCCTGTTCGCCTGCGAAGAAGCCGTGTGGCTGCGCACCGACAGCGCCTCCAACAACGACCCCACCCTGTCGGGCACCTACGGCTCCTCCAACGCCGCCGCCCTGCTCACGGCCGAGGGCATCACCATCTCCACCGCCCGCCTGGCCACCGACGGCCTCACCTCATCGTGGCTCGACGACGTGGGCGTGCTCGTGATGGTGGGCACAGCTGCCGACGGCCCCCTCACCACAACCCAAGCCGCCGACCTCGAAGCCTGGGTGGATGCGGGCGGAAGCCTCGTGTACGTGGGCTACCACCACAACCAGGACGAATGCGACCAGGTGGACAGCCTGCCTGCAGCCTGGGGCATCGCGTGCGACCGCGCTTCGGTGGGCTCGGTGTGGAGCGGCACGGTCACCACCTTCACCACCCACCCCCTCACCACGGGCTTGTCGAGCATTGTGGGTGCGGGCGGCGAGTACTGGACGGTGTCTTCACCCGCGACCGCGGTGGCCACCTATAGTGGGTGGCCTATCTTGGTGTCAGTGGAGCCGGGCCAGGGTCGGGTGATTGCGTTGGCTGACGAGTGGCCCTTCTACGACGCCGGCACGGGCAGCGCCGACATTTCCATGGGAGACAACGAGACGATGGTGGACAACATGTGGACCCGGGCGACCGATCTGCCACTCGAGTAGGCCCGGGCCGGGGGTCCGGGTGGCGCTGGGGGGGCCTCTTGGCCGAAGTGAGGGCACTTCCAGCCACCTTGAATTGCGGGTCGGCCCCCGGGGAGGGCACCTCCACTCACCTTCCATTGCAAGACGACACCCCAGAGTGGGTATTTCCAGCCACCTTCCATTGCAAGACGATGCCGCAAGAGGGCACCCGGGCCACCTTCCATTGCAAGACGACACCCAAAGTGGGTACCTCCAGCCACCTTCCATTGCAAGACGATGCCGCAAGAGGGCACCTCTGGCCACCATGGCTTGCACACTACACGGCCCCCCCCCGGTACCTGTCCTCGATAAAAAGTCGACGTCGAGAAATTCGCAACAAGTTCCTGACAAATGGGCCCCCTCCGACCCCTTCGGGGCCACCTCCCCCTGGAAGGGGGAGGACTGTGAGAACGAAGTCCTCCCCCTCCCAGGGGGAGGTGCCTGCGAAGCAGGCGGAGGGGGCCCACGAAGTCCTCCCCCTCCCAGGGGACCACCCATCGATTCGTCGTCCCCCGAGCCCATCGATGCCCAGACCCGACGGGCCTGCACAGGGGGTCCAGGGGGACGTACGGAGTAGTCCCCCGCCAATGCAGACCCCTGAAGGGGAAGGACTCAAACCACGAAGTCCTCCCCCTCCCAGGGGGAGGTGCCTGCGAAGCAGGCGGAGGGGGCCCCACAGATCCACAGCCCCACACCGCACAACATGTCCCGAGCGCAGCCAAGCCCGCGCAGAGACGGCGAGGAGACCTTGGCTCCGAGCCCCCGGCGAGACCGCTTGCGGGCTCGCAGGGCCCCCACAACCTACTCGGGACGGACAGGCCGGGGAAGGTCGGCGGGCACGGTGTAGATGGGCTTGTAGCCGGGGTCGGCCATGCCCCGGACTTCGAGGCGTCGCTTCTCGCAGCCGGCCTGCACGCGGGCCTCGGAGAAGTCGGCGTTGCCATTCAGCGTGTGGCGGAACGTACGCGACTCGTTGCCATCGGGGCGGATGCGGATGGTGACGGTGGCGGCGATGGGACCGCAGTGGTCGTCGGTGGAGTAGTGGCTCTCGCGGTAGTAGCGGAGGCGGCCCTGGTCGTCGAAAGCGTAGTGGGCAGACGACTCTGCACTATCGGGACCCCACTCACCACGTTCCACCCACAGGCTCACGCCAGCGAGCTTCCGCACACGCACATACTCGATGACCGCGACGTCTTCTTCGATGCGCTCGGCAAGCGCGGCCTCGGCAGCGGAGCGGTCGGCGGCATCCACCCACACGTCTTTGTCGGGCTTGGCGCTGCGGGCGTGGGCGGCCAGGAGGTCGAGCTCGCCGTAGTCGTTGGCGTCGAGGTGGGCGACCAGCTTGGCCGGGTTGTAGCCCTTGGGGGCGGGGTCTTTGGCGCCGGCCTTGGCCCCTTTGCTCTTGCCGGCCTTCTTGGCCGCAGCGGCCGCCTTCTTCTTGTTCTTCTTGCCGGCGAAGGAGGGGCTGGAGAAGCCGGCCACGAGGGCCAGGGACAGGAGACCGAGCGACAGACGCATTGCACACCTCTGGTGGGAGCGTGCTGGTAACCAGCTTCAGAGGGCGTCGGCGAGGGGGTAGAGCGCGAGCTGGACCGGTGCGCCGTCGGGGTGTTCGGTGGCGTCGAGGTCGGGGAGCGGGGCGTCGAGGCCCACGAACACGGGACCGATAGGGGTGGCGAGGATGCTGCCCAGCCCACCGTGCGCAAACACGGGGCCACAGGGGTCGCCCATGAAGGTCCAGGTGTCGTGCCAGCCGGGTCGGCCGAGGAGGCTGCGGCCGTCGTAGAGCCAGGCGGAGCCGTCGGTGCCGAGCCAGACCTGGAGGTCGTGGGGGTACCACTCCCAGCGGTTGGCCGCGGCGACCGGGAGGGTGTCGGTCAGTACATTGGACCAGCTGCCCCACTCTACAGTTGGACCGGGGGTCCAGGTGGCACGCATCACGTGAACGAAGGGGTCGGCGGGAACCTGTGCGGTGAAGAAGACCACCGGCAGCCCATCTTCGTCGAGGCCAACGGACGTGGGGGTCCAGTCGGTCGAGATACCAGCTGGGCCGGTGGACGGGCCGGGGTCGGGCCGCCAGCCATTCGACTCGGGCTCCTGGACACGCAGAGAGACCTCCGCCGAGCGGGCCCAGTCGCCGTGGAGAACGAGCACGTGGTCGTCGTAGACGACGGACCGATGGAAGCGGGGGAGGCCGGGGTCCGGGGCATCGCTGGTGGGGGCGTAGTCCAGGTCGGCAGACAGGTGGAGGTAGACGGACTCACCCGCCGAGGTGGTCTCGGCCGCCCAGAAGCCGCCTACGGTGGACGGGGCAATGGCGTCGAGACGTGTGTTCGGTGCGAAGGTGGGAACATCTGCGACCGGGGAGTCGACCAGGGTGTCCCACGGAAGGCGCCCCAGGGTGGCTCCGTCCGGGCCCCGAACAACGTGCAGCAGTGCATCTTCGGTGAGCATCATCCCAGCAACGTGCAGGCCCCGGGGCTCGGAGGTGTGGGCCTGTGGGCTGGCCCGGAGCGGGATAGGCTCGGGGAGGCGGACGTGTCCGGGAGCCACATGGGCTGCCCAGCGCTGCCACACCCGGGGAGCGAACCAGTCCATCCAGTCGGGAACGATGGTGTCGGTCTGGGGGGTGTGGCAGGTGGCGGCTCGGGCGGCCAGGGAGAGGGGTGGTGGGCCGAGCGCCACGGCGTTGGCGACACGTTCTGGAGCCTGCCACCGCATTGGATAGGCGCTCGACTCCAGCGACGCATCCAAGCCAAGGTGCGCATCGCTATCCAGGTAGAGCGGCCGTCCGGTTCGGAAGGCCGACTCATGGTCGATGGCGTGCCCCAGCTCGTGCAACACGATCCACGGGCTGTCCTGGTAGAGCACCGCGAGCCGAATCGTACCCGGGGCGACGTACCGGCCGGCGGCCCCCGACCCATCCCAGAGCTCGCCCACCGAACGGGCCACGACCACCTGCACCTCCTCCACACACGGCCGAGCGAATGGACCGGCCGCACCCATCAGCTCGACCGCCTCTTGGATGGCTTCCACTCCGGACTCACCGAGGCCTGCACCGCCGACCCGAGGGGGCCACTCTTTGTGGCACTCCACCTGGCGGCATCCCACCAACACAACGAGAGCACAGACGCGCCTCATTCGACCGCCCCGAGGTTCCACATCTTCAAGGGTGCGTGGAAGGGTCGGTCGCCCGGGGTGGTCGCGAAGAGAAAGCGCTGGTCGTCCACCACCACAACCTGTGCACGCTCCGGACGGTACAGCCCGGGGCCGTCGCAGTAGCCATCCTGAATGCGCCATCGCTCGTCGGGACCGGGCTTGTGGAACAGGGTCCCGCCTTCGGACCACCAGGCCGCGCCCGAGGGCTCCACATGGGCCAGCCGCGGGGCGCTGAAGTCGACCGCAGGCGGCACGTCGACCACCACGGCGTCAGACCAGGTGTCGGTGGACGGGTGGTACACGCTGCGGAGTGCGTATCCGTCGAGGGCGTCGCTGCTGGTGCCTACATAGTGGGCGCCCACCGAGTCTGCAGATACATAGTCGAGGCCAACGAGCGACACCGAGTGGGGGAGCAGCCGACTCGCCGAAGGTGCAGACACATAGCGAACATCCGGCGACAGGCCGTCCTCGGCAAGCGAGACCGCGCCCATATAGTTGACGTCGCCGTAGTTCTCGAAGCCGCCGTTGGAGTGGGCCGTGCCGATGCTCTTGCGAAGCACGACCGCCGTGTCGCCGGCTCGAACAACCGTGGCTGCAGCCCCCCACTCATAGGTGAAGACGGAAGTGTTCGGCATCGAGTGCATCGACACGTCCACCGCCTCGAAGCGCTCGAGCTGCAGGTTTTGCGTCATCCACTGCAGCCAACCCCGTCCGTCCGCGGTGGGAACGTAGGCGGTCGGGTGACGTGGGTGCCATCGGGACGCGCCCCGAGAGTCCCACTCTCCCACAAGCTGCGCGGTCCCATCGGTTGCGAGGTCGTACGCAGACAACCCCACTGGAGCCGGCCGCAGCTCCCGCCCGTATTCGGTGAGGTGCCACCGGCGGGTGTTCAGCGTGAGCCCCTCTTCCGTCACCACGACTCCGGTGAAGCCGGCGTGCGGAAAGGCCCGGGTGGACAGGCCGGGCACATCGACCACCACCGGCTCGGGAAGCGCAAAGGTGCCACCCACCCGACCCTCGACAAACGAGGGCCAGCGCTGCCAGATGTGATCGACCATCCAGGCGGTGTCTTCATCCACTGGACTGGTGGGACATGTGGTGTGTCGCATCCAGTGCGCAGCAGACGGCAGCCGCGTGTGGCTCACCAGTTCGTTCAGCCGGTCCAGCGCGGCAGCCCCGTCGTGTGGGCTGCCTTCTGTACCGGGAGGCGAGATCCGGAGCGCCCCGGCCTGGTCCGACTCTGCATCTCGCGAGAGCCACGCGTGGAGCAGCCCGAGGTGCGTTGCGTTGGAGGGAGACGGAGAGTCAGCATGTATCTCCAGGTGTTCGCTGTCCGGAAACCACTCCCACCCAAGCGTACCGGGAGTGACCCGGACGTCCTGCACACACGGCCGCCGCCACGGCCCCGCGTGGTGCCACCGGTCCACCGCACGCTGCGCCAACCTGAGCGAGGGCTTGTCCTCCAACCCCTCCCCACCCCACACCACCGGCGGCGGCCAGGCGTGGGGACACACCTCCAGCTCCGAGTCATCCGGCGCCCACGCCCCCTGCAGCGGCGCCTGGCACCCCGTCAACAGCAGCAACCAGCCCCGACCCCGCATCATCCCTCCCGCGCTCCACCACCGTATCACACCTCCGGTCTGCCCCTCACATGAAATTTCCCGCACATCCGCCTTGACCCTCCCCCCACGTCAGGCCGCACATTGAAGGCGTGAGGTCACCATGCCCCCCGACACCTGGTCCATCGGCCAGCTCGCCCGCATCGCCCGCGTCACCGTGCGCACCCTGCACCACTACGACGCCGTGGGCCTGCTCTCCCCCATGCGCCGCACCGACGCCGGCTACCGCGTCTACGGCCCGGCCGAGCTGGAGCGGCTGCACCTGATCCGTCTCTACCGAGATGCCGGCGTGCCCCTCGACCACATCGGGCCCCTGCTCGACGACCCCGACTTCGACCGACTCACCGCCCTGAAGGGCCACCTCGCGCGTCTCGACGAAGAGATTGCGCGCCACCAGAGGCTCCGTGCCTCGCTTTCCAAGCTCATCGACCAGGAGACTCCCATGTCGACCCAGAACACCCAACCCACCCAACTCTTCGACGGCTTCGACCCGGAGGCATTCCACGACGAGGCCCGCGAGCGCTGGGGAACCTCCCGCGCGTGGAAGGTCTCGCAGAGACGCACAAAGAACCGAACGCCCGAAGAGTGGGCCCGGTACAAACAGGCCGCCGACCAGGTGGAGCAGGCCCTCGCAGACGCCCTACAGGACGGCATTCCCGCAGACGCCCCCCGCGCCATGGACCTCGCCGAGCAGCACCGCCAGCTCATCACCGACTGGTTCTACCCGTGCGGCTACGACACCCATGTGGGGCTGGGCGAGATGTACGTGGCCGACGAGCGCTTCACCGCCCACTACGACCAGCGGCAGCCAGGGCTCGCGAAGTACCTGTCCGAAGCCATCTTCGCCAATGCAGCCACACGGGCGTGAGCGGTCGGCCCTACCGCTGGAACCGATGCACCAGCTCCATGTCCTCCAGGTGCTGCGCAATCCGGCCCGCCCGTGCCCGTGTGTTCGCTGCTTGTGTGGGCTCCTGCAGCCGAGCCAACACATTCAGCGCCATGGCCCGCAGACGCAGAGAGCCCGCATCCCCGGCGTCCTGCACGCTCCGCTCCGCCCACGCGCGCGCTTCCTCGATGCGCCCCACCTTCTTGAGGCTCCAGGCCATCCCATTGGCCTTTCGACAGCGGGCGAAGGGCGGGGCGTCGTCGGGAAGGGCCGCGTACAGGGACAGAGCCGCCTCGTGCTGCGGCGGACCCGAGGCGGGCTTGTTCAGCGTGTAGGCCCGCTGGTCGACCAACCTGGACCGCAGACACGCCCGGTCGTCGGCCGACATCATCCCACCCGCCACCACCTCCGCGGCACGGTCGAGTCGCGCCTTCGCCCGCGCGGGCTCTGCCCGACTCCACAGGTACGCCGCCACCAGGTCGCGCTCTACCTTGGCTGCATCGGCCACCCGGTCACCCAACCCATCCGCGGCCGCCAGGTGCACACTCGCCGCGTCCCGGTCTCGTCGCCGCAACGCAAGGCCGGTCCAACCCAGCGCAACCCACACCCACACCGGGCTGGCCGACACGGGCGGGCGGTCCCACGGACGCAGCAGCTCCGCACACACCGTGGCCGGAAGATCGGTGAAGCGGCTGTGGTACTGGCCCATCCAGCGCACCCGGTCGGCCACCCCGTCCGGCAGGCCGAAGCGCTGCAGACACCGCTGGCCCCACACCCCTCCATCCCCGTGGGCCTTCGCTCGGAGCCGACGCAATGCACGGGCGATGCTCTCCACACTCTCCCGGTGTCCGCGGCCCGCAGCGAGCGCCTCGGCCACCGCCGCCAGGCTGCCCTGTTGCGTCACCAGCGCCGCAACGTACCCTCCCCAGTCCAGGGCCTGTTCCGCGTGTCCGGAAATGTGTCCGGGTGCCTGCACCGGTGCCTCCGTAGGTGGCTGCCATCACCAATCACCTTGGAGAACCCAATGTCCCGCACCATCCCCACCCGCAAGCGCCCTCTGCCCACACCCGACCTCTGGTTGGTCGTCGACCTCGAAGCCACCTGCGACCGTCGGGGCTTTCCCCGCGACCAGATGGAGACCATCGAGGTGGGCGCCGTGCTCGTGGATGCCCACAGCTACGCCGCCGTGGCCGAGTTCCAGACCTTCATCCGCCCGGTCGTCCGCCCCTGGCTGACGCGGTTCTGCACCGAGCTCACCAGCATCACGCAGGACCACGTCGACCAGGCCCCCGTCTTCGCCGAGGCCATGACCCTCTGGGCGCAGTGGCTGCAGACCCACGCGGCCCGCCGTCCCTTCGTGTTCGCCAGCTGGGGTCGCTACGACCGCAACCAGCTCGACCAGGACGCCCGTCGCGCCCGGTGTCGACTTCCCGTGGGCCACCAGCACGTCGACCTGAAGACCGAGTTCGCCGCCGCCCGACAAGTCAAGCGCTGCGGGATGGCCCGGGCCCTGTCGATGGTGGGCCTGCCGCTCGAGGGCACGCACCACCGCGGCATCGATGATGCCCGCAACATCGCGAAGCTCCTGCCGTTCATCGTCGGTCCACCGGCGAGAGGTCGGGGCGGCTGACCATCGGTCCTGCACATCACCGCGCACTCCCGCGTCGGGCAGAGATGTCGTGGAATCGAGCCCCCCACCGGGCTCGGTCCACGCATCTCCCCCGGCGTGTCGACGTTCTCGACGTGGCACGGACTCTGCATCCTCCATCGCGACCCATCACCCGGAGCCCACCATGACGCGCCGCCCCCTCCTCCTCCTCCTCGCTGCCCTCGCCGCCTGCGGAGAGCCCGAGTCCGACGCCGTCATCGAAGATGTGCGCATCCAAGCCGACCAGCTGGTGGTCGAGCTGTCCGCCGAGCCCATCTACGGCTGGACCTGCGACTCGGGCACGCTTGTGTTGGGCCAGCTCGACAGCGCCGGCGACACCACACGCATCGAGACCGACCCCGACCGCGTGGGCGACCCCTTCGATGGCTACTGGCTCGACGGCGCCTTCCGCTACCCGCAGCTCGACGAAGGCTGCGACGTGTTGTCGTGTGAGCGCCTCGAAGACCTGGCCGTGGGTCGGACGATGTACACGCAGACCGGTACCGATGCGCCCGCCGACGACACGCAGGAATACCTCGACACGTACGGCTGGGGTCAGACCGCCGCCGAGTCGGTTGCAGTGGTGGAGAGCGCCCCGCTGGAAGGTGACATCCGGCTCACCGTCACCTACCACCGGTCGTCTCATTGCGACGACACCGAGCGCACCGACGCCATCGAGCTGTCCCTGTAGGCCATTCCCTCCGCGGTAGACTGGGGCCAGGAGCCCACCATGTCCACCGCCCCCAAGCTCGGCCTGAACACCATCCGCATCGTGTGGGCCGCCCTGCTCGTCTCCACAGTGGTGCACGTGGCAGTGCTGTTCTTCCTCGATGCCACCCAGTGGTCCGCAGACACAGCACCCGACCCCGACCCGATGCCCATGATCATCGCCGGCATCGGCATCGTGGAAGCCCCCGTGGTGTTCGTGCTCCGCAAGGTCTTCCTCGGCAGCCTCGCCCTCACCACCCCCGACGCCACCGGCACCCGCGACATCGCCAAGCCCGCCGACCTCGACTTTGTGTTGGCGCCGGTCATCCGCAGGTACACCACCGGCACCATTATTGGCTGCGCGCTTGCAGAGTCGGTGGTGCTGTTCGGCTTCGTGGCAGCCTACCTGGCGCAGGACCCCTTCATGGCCCTGGCCAACTGGGCCGTCGGCGCCGGCCTCATCGCCATCCAGTTCCCACGCTGGGAAGGTGTGGCCCACCTCCTCCAGCCCGCCGAGCGCGCCGCACTCTACGCCCGACACAACCCGGGACATCGGGCGTAGCCCACACGACCCCTCAGAACTGCAGCTCGTTCAGCCGCAGCGCCATGCCCCGACCATAGGCGGGGTCGCGCTTGAGGTTGTGCACAATGGCCTCGAGCTCACCGGCATCGAGCCAGATGCCCTTGGCGCTGACGTCGATGTGGACCCCCTTGTATTGGACGATGCGCATCGCTTCGCCGCTCTCGGGGCAGGTGAGCGTGCGGTTGCGGTCGACCGGCGGACGCACTTCGCTGCTGAAGAGGTCGATCCAGGGAAAGCCCGAAGCGTTGGGCCGCTCCGCTTCGGTGAGGCGGAACAGCTCGGTGCGGTCGAGGAAGATGCCATGGGGCGAGACATCGATGGTGACGCCGTTCCGCACTTCCTGGCGCATGGGTTGGTCGCAGATGGGGCACTGTCGCATCGGGGGAACCTCCGGTGTGGGCGCCTCTCGTATCGCGGTCCGAGCCACAGTGTGGAGGGGTCGAAGTCCTCCCGCTCCAACCGGACGACTTCAGGACCAGGGGCCCCCTCCGCCTGCTCCGCAGGCACCTCCCCCTGAAGGGGGAGGACTGTGAGAACAGCGATGTCCTCGACCCCCACGGCCAGGGGGCCTGCTCAGAGTCCTCCCCCTTCAGGGGTCTCGTACCCGCACAAGTCGTGCGCTCCGCCGACAGAACACAGTGTCCACTGTCGAGGTGGGCCCTCCGGCCGGGGGACTGCTCGCTTCGCTCCGTACGTCCCCCTGGACCCCCTGTGCGGGCCCGGTGCCGACGCGCGATGGTTCGCAGGGTTCGAAGACCAGTGCCTGGTCCCGGGCCGGCTGTCGGGACTGGGCATCGATGGGCTCGGGGGACAACGACTCGGTCGAGGCTGACCGAACACGTAGGCACAACAGTTCTCGGACCGTGAGAACAACGATGTTCTCACCATTCAGGGGGAGGTGCCCGCGAAGCGGGCGGAGGGGGCCCACCCTCTGGGCACCAGTTCGGGTAGGCGACCCCGAGTAGCAAGAACCGTGAGAACAACGATGTCCTCCACGAAGCGGGCGGAGGGGGCCCACCCGCTGCGCACCAGTTCGGGTAGGCGACCCCCGAGTAGCAAGAACCGTGAGAACACCGATGTCCTCCCCCTTCAGGGGGAGCAAGGCGCCGAGCGCGAAGCGCATCGGAGGCGCCGCGGTAGTGATTGCGCAGCAGGGCCGCGAAGCGGGCGGAGGGGGCCCACCATTTGGGCACGAGTTCGGGTAGGCGACCCCGAGTAGCATGGACCGTGAGAACGACGATGTCCTCCCCCTTCAGGGGGAGCAAGGCGCCGAGCGCGAAGCGCATCGGAGGCGCCGCGGTAGTCATTGCGCAGCAGGGCCGCGAAGCGGTCGGAGGGGGCCCGCAAGGTTGGTCTCCCCGGTTCAACATGAGGCAAGGCCAACCACACAAGCCTACCGTTCGTCGGGATGCCGCACCACGCCCCGCCCAAACAGCCCCCAAGCCACCACACCCACCACAGCCCCCACCAGCGCCTCCGCCCATGAGTTGGGCACATCCGGCGACGCCTCCATCCACGGCACCATCGCCGCAAGCGCCACCCAACCCACCGCAGCCCACCGCACCGGCACCGTGAACCAGCCCGACTCGCGCTCCCGAAACCAGCTCCAGCGGTCGTACGTGTACCAACCCAAGCGAACATCCGGGTAGCGCAGCGCATACAACACAAACGTCGCCGCCGCCGCAGCCGTCAGCCCCAACATCGGCCGGCCCGCAGCCCCCATCCCCAACACATGCACCAGCCACCCCGACACCGACGCCACACCCAACAGAAGCACAAACCCCACGCGCCCCAGCAGGTTCTCCACGTTGTCTCCCAGGCGAATGAACACCCCCAGGTTCAGCAACATCGAGAACGGACGGGGGTCGGTGAGCAGGCCCACCACCGCCGGCACCCCCGCTTGTCGCATCGGCGCATCCGAAAGCAGCCCGTAGGCCTCGAAGGTGCGGTCCATGTCGAGCCACGCGTGCACCGAGCCCGCCGCAATCGCCAGCGCCAGCCCCCAGCTCACCACCGGCACCACCGTCCGCGCCGGCGCCCCCACCTCCACCGGAAGCCCCAACATCGCGCCCATCGTGTCGAGGCCAGTCACGTGGCCCGGGGTGTCCTCGTAGCCCTCCTGGTGCTTGGCCGCGGCCATCGTGAGCTGCGCTTCCGCCTTCTGGATCTCCAGCCTGGCTTCGGGCGTGAGGTGCCCCAGAGGGTCGGGTCGTTCGGTGGGCAGCTCCCCCGCCACGCGCGTGTCTTCACCCGCATCGAACCACACCAGCTGACAGCTCCGACACACATCCAGCTCCACCACCTGGCCCGCCACCTGCTGAGTCACCACCGTCATCGGCCGCCGACACGACGGACAGCCCACCGTTCCCGTCGTCCCGCCCGTCCGCGCCACCGTCCAGAAGTCCTTGAAGCGGTCCTTCCCCGCACGCTTGCGGATGACCGTGAAGTTGAAGGCCCGACCGTGGTCGTCGGGACACTGCCACCAGCGCAGGTCGTTGCGGCGCACAAACCCCAGCGTCTTCGGACAACGCGGACAGCGAAAGCTCGACACGGGCACCCTCCGGCAGGTCGCACCATACGCCGGTCGGCGGTCGGCGTCCTGCACGGTACATGCAGCCCCACCCACCCCACACGAGGGCTCCCCAATGCGCATCCTCTACGGCGTCGTCGGCGAAGGCATGGGCCACGCCACCCGCAGCCGTGTCGTCATCGAACACCTCCTCGACCACGGCCACGAGGTCTTCGTGGTGGTGTCTGGCAAGGCCTACGGCTTCCTGGAGCAGGTATTCGCCGGCCGACCGGGCTTCGGCATCGCCGAGATCGCCGGCCTGCGGCTCATCCAAGACGAAGACGGCATCGACCGCTCCGAGACCCTCCGCACCAACCTGTCCGCAGCGCCCGACAACCTCCGCCACAACCTCGCCCGGTACCTCCAGGTGGTGGCGCACTTCGTGGCCGACGTCGTGGTCTCCGACTTCGAGTCGTGGGCCTACCTCTACGCCCGCCTCCACAACATTCCCGTCATCAGCATCGACAACATCCAGGTGCTGCATCGCTGCGCCCACGCCGACTGGATCTCGGGCACCCGCAGCTTCAACTTCCTGCTGGCCCGGTACTCCGCCAAGGCCAAGATGCCCGGTGCCTACCACTTCCTGGTCACCACCTTCTTCACGCCCCCGGTCCGAAAGAAGCGCACCACCCTCGTGCCGCCCATCCTGCGCCCGGAGGTCCTGGCCGCCACCCGCGCCCCCGCCGACCACATCCTCGTCTACCAACACGCACCGGCCCTCCGCGCTCTGCTGCCTGTGTTGGAACAGCGCACGTCTCAGCGCTTCCTGGTCTACGGACTGGGCGAACAAGCCAGCGCCCACCCCCACATCACCTTTCGCCCCTTCTCCCAGACCGGCTTCATCGACGACCTCGCCACAGCCCGCGGTGCCATCGCCGGCGGCGGCTTCTCGCTGATGAGCGAGTGCGTGCACCTCCAGGTCCCCCTGCTGGCCGTCCCGCTCGCCGACCAATTCGAGCAAGAACTCAACGCCCGCTACCTCGCCCGCCTGGGCTACGGCCAATGGGTCGAGACGCTCACCGAAGCGGCAGTCGACCGCTTCCTCGCAAACCTCCCCCAACACACGGCCGCACTCCAGGGCTGGCGTCCCCGCGACAACCGCATGGCCCTCGCGTGTCTCGACGAGCTGCTCCGGCGCGTGCACCTGGGAGAGCCGGCCCCCGAGAGCCTGGATGCAGAGTCGCTGGGCGACATCGTGAGTGCGCGCACGGATGCGATGTTGAGCTGACCTGACTCGGTGACCTGGCCAGGTAGCGGCTTATGTCAATAGCCAAAGGGAATGTCGAAGAGGTGGATCGTGTCAAACCAGTTCCCGACCAAGACTTCGACGGCGCCATCACCGTTCGTATCTCCCGTGATGGATGCCTGATACCCGAACACCAGGTTCGTAGGCTCGTCTATGAACCGATAATCAGCATCGAGAGCCGACCAGGTGCCAGCGGATAGAGGGGAACGGAGCACATACCCTGCGTTGCCAAATGTCCTCCGGCTCGCGCCATTCCCATTCACCTCGTTGTATCCACTGCTCACCAGCAAGTCATCGCCACCGTCTCCGTCCAGATCGCGCCCGGAACGCATCTCGCCCCCAAAGCCCTGACGCTCGACATCTCCATGCATCTTGAACGGAGCGTCAGCCAGCGAGTAGTTTCCTCCCACAGGGCCAAAGTAGACCAAGACGATGCCTTCCTCTCGGGCATCCGTCTCAGACGTCGTCCACTGCGGACCACCAATAGCCAGATCGTGGTACCCATCCCCATTCAGGTCGCCAAGTGCCACCCCGGTTCCGAGCAGGGTGTAGCCCATCTCACTATCGGTCGTGCTCGCTGCGACCGTCGCGACAGCATCCGAGAACACCACAGAACCCGACACTGGCCCGTCAAACACAGAAACGTATCCAACATAGCTCCCGTGATACTCCGGGTCGCCGACGGCCACGTCAATCAGCCCATCCGCGTCGAGATCCCCGGTAGCAAGCGCATGCCCGAAACGGCTCTCGACGGTCGGGCCGAGGAAGATGGCGACATCATCGACATCGGGTACCTGTTCAGTTGCAGCAGCACCCGAGAACAACCGGACAACATTGTCACAGCGCCCCCCAACGAGAAGGTCGACCACCCCATCACCATTGGCATCGGGATGGGGCTCGAGCACTGAGCCGAGGCATTCGAGCTCCGTCGGCGAGTCAACGAAGGCCACCGCATCGTCCAGGTAGTCAACCCGACCAGGTCCGTGGACCAGATACACGGCCGGTGTTCCAGAAACATGGCCATGGTGGGAGTCAGCAGCACCCACAACGAAATCATCGTAGCCGTCGCCGTCGACATCACCCAGCGCAGCGAGGTCCCAGCCTGCAGAGTCCCAATAGGCGGTTCCCAAGATAGCATGATCCTCGTCGCCAACACCATAGTCGCCCGAGACTGGCCCTGAGTAGACAAACACCGCACCAGCGCTCAATTCCGTGGTGTTCCACTTGGAGTGTCCGACCGCGATGTCGTCGAGCCCATCGCCGTTCAGATCTCCAACCCCGGACGCGCGAACCATCTCGCCTTGGTCAAACCCAAGCGACCAGGTTGCGAGCGCATCGACACGCGTCGCCAGTGACTCGCACACCGAGCCCGCGTCCCATGGGGTTCCATCGCAATCATTGATGACGCCGTCACCGCAAACCTCGGGAGCATCAGGGTACCGGCGCGGGTTGGAGTCATCGCAGTCCGTATCGGAGGAATGACCATCGCCATCGGCGTCAACCACGGGATCACCTGTCTCCAGGCCCGTTTCACCGCTGGTGTCTGCCAGCCCAGAGTCCGCTGGCAAAGAAGAGCCATCTCCGTGAGTGGTTGCGCGTGCGTCGCCACTGTCGGTCCATGTCTTCGACGTCCGACTGTCGAGATCAGCTGCACCAGTGCAGGCCACCCCCAACCCAAAGCAACACGAGAGGAACAGTAGGTTCGCCCTTGACCGACTTGTACTCCCGTTCATCCAGGTCACCGTCCCTCGAAGTTGTAGGAGCCGGATCGTAGCGCACAGCTCTCCCAACCGGCCCCCCAAAGGGCACGCAAGGTTGAACCTGTGCTCGTTCAGGCTGCCCCTCCTGACCTCGACCGATGAGTGTTTCGAGCGAGTCCATCTCTCCCGAACCCTCCTGCACCATTGCTGCCCCAAACTGTGGCACCACCGGTCCGTACCTTGCGGATGTACCCCACACGGAGGGCATCATGGGCGACCGCAAGCACAAGCCGACCACCCCGACCGCACGCAACAACGCACCCCGCAAGGCCCGCAACCCGGCCTCCGGAGGCCCCGGAAACGCCGCCGCACAAGCCGCACTCGCCCGACAGGGCACCCGCCTCGCCCCCGACCTCAAGGGAGGCATCACCGCCGCCAACGCCGCCCGCTTCGGCACCCACAACGGCGTCAAGCTGGTCGACAAGGCCGCCGCCGCAGCCACCGGCACCGACCGCCTCCTCGATGGCACCGACGCCGCCAAGATGATGACTGGGGCCAACCGCGCCGTCAGCGGGGGCCTCTCTGCAGCCGGCCACTTTGCCAACGACCGCATGGTCACCGGCAACCTGTGGGGCCACGCCCTCGCCAGCGGTGCCAAAGCCGCCACCGACACCGCCATCTCGTCCATCGCCATGGGCGGACCGCTCGCCTCCATCCCCGGCATCGTCGACGCCTTCGTGCCCGCCGACTCTGCACTCAAGCCCGTCACCGCCACCGCCGCCGCCGCCAACCCCTTCACCCAGATGAAGCAGGGCGCGGGCGCCTTCACCGATGGCCTCACCGTGGCAGGCGAAGCGGCAGTCAATGGACAGGCCGGCGCCTTCCGAGCCGCCCAAGTCATGGAAGACAACGCAGTCGACGGTGCCTACGGACCTCTGCCCCAGGGGCTGACCGCCCTCGTGTCGATGTTCACCGGCGACACCCAGCTCAGCAGCAAGTTCACCGGCAAAGATGCAGAGTCGGGCAAGCACGGTGTCTTCGTGCAAGCCGGCAACGCCGTGGGCGATGAAGCCTGGGAGGTCAAGGAGGCCATCCGCCGCGCCCCCGAGACCTACGACCGCGCCCAACAGGGCATCTGGAACGGCGCCGGGGCCCTCATCCAAGGCACCAGCCCCGCAGAACGCCGCCGCCAGCGCACCATGCAAGAGCTCCTCGCCGACCGCTGGATCGAGTAGGTCCCGGCCGGGTCTGCGTCCCGTCCGGCCCGGTGAGCCCGCACGCGGTCTCCCCGGGGCCTCGGAGCCCTGCGGTCTCCTCGGCGAGGGTATGGGGCGACCATGACACCCCGCGTTCTCCTCGTCCAGCAGCTCCAGGCCCTCGGCCTCCACTCCGGCGACGTGGTGATGGTGCACGCCAGCCTGCGCGCCGTCGGCCCCGTCGAAGGACGCGCAAACGGCCTGCTGCACGCCATCCTCGACACCATCGGCCCCGACGGCACCCTCGCCATGGTGCTCGGCGCCGACCCCGACGACCCCTTCGACGCCCTCCACACCCCCGTCGACGTCGAAGACATGGGCTGGCTGGCCGAGGTCTTCCGCACCTTCCCCGGCGTCCGGGTCAGCGACCACGCAGCGGCACGCTGGGCGGCCCGGGGTCCGCTCGCCGCCGCCTTGATCGACGCCCCACCACTGCACGACTACCACGGTCCCGAGGGCACTCTGCAGCGCCTGGTCGACCACCGCGCCAAGGTGCTCCGGCTCGGCGCCGACCCCGACACCCTCACCCTCACCCACCTCGTCGAGTACCACGCGCGCGTGCCCCACAAGCGCCGGGTGCGCCTGCGCTACGTCCGCGCAGACATCGGCGAGCAGTGGATCGCGTCCCTCGACGACACACACGGCATCGTCGATGCGCCCGAGTACTTCGAGGAGGTGCTCGAGGCCTTTCTCGACGCCGGCCACGCCCGCCTCGGCCCCGTCGGACGGTGCACCGCCCAGCTCATCGACGCCCGCGCATTCGTCGACTTTGCCGTGCCATGGCTGGAGAACCACCTCGGGTCCACCCACCCGCAGGCATGACCCAACCAGGCCACTACTCACCAATCCCACACCGCATCCGGTCTCCCACGGGGTAGGCTCCGCACAGTTCAGGACCAACCCCAGCAGGAGACCTCTGTGTCGCTGTTTTTCCCCCGCAAGTCGCCCACCCTCCCCCAAGATGACTCGGGCCTCTCCGCCGCCAAGCGCGGTCGCCAGCTCACCGAAGCCCGCAAGACCTGGCAGTGGACCACCGAGGTCGCCACCCTCCCCGATGTGCCCCTGGCCGCCGAGGTTCCGCACGAAGCCAAGCCCACCGCCGCCTGGTATGTGGAAGTGGCCGGCATCGGCCTGAAGGTGGCCGAGAACGCCCTTGCCATCAAGCGCATGGCCCACAAGGACTCCGGCGTGGAGATGCACCGCACCCTCGACGACGCCCACCAGCGCATCGCCGACGCCAAAGACAGCCACGGCTCGCTGTCCGGTCTCCAGAGCGCCGCCGATGGGGGCATTCCCGCCCTCGCCGCCTCCGCCCTGCACATCAAGTCGATGGTGGGCGACCTCAAGGCCGAGATCGACGCCCTCGCGCTGTCGCACGAAGAGACCCTCGAGTCCTACGACGACCTCTACCAGGCCATCGACCTGCCCCGCATCGCCAGCACCTTCGAGCACGACGACACCTTCGCCCGCATGCGGGTCGCCGGCCCCAACCCCTGCACCATCGCGCGCGTCGACACCCTGCCCGCGGGCTTCCCCGTCACGCCCGCCCAATTCAAGGCCGGCTCCCGCGGCGACGACCTCCACACCGCCCTGTCCCAAGGTCGGGTCTTCCTCCTCGACTTCGCCGAGCTGGCCGCCATCCAGCCGGGCACCTTCGAGGGCCAGAAGCAGCACCTCACCGCCCCCTACGCCCTCTTCGTGCGCCCCGAGGGCCAGGCGTCGCTCGCCCCCGTCGCCATCCAGTGCGACCGCGACGCCGCCACCCACGCCATCTACACCCGTCCCGCCGACGGCGTCACCGACCCCGCCTGGAACATGGCCAAGACCATCGTCCAGGTGGCCGAAGGCAACTACCACGAGCTGTTCGTGCACCTCGCCCGCACCCACCTGCTGGTCGAAGCCTGCATGATGGCCACCTACCGCCAGCTCGCCGAGGTGCACCCGGTCCACGTGCTCCTCGCGCCGCACTTCGAGGGCACCGCCTTCATCAACAACTCCGCCGCGGGCTCCCTCATCGCGAAAGACGGCCCCATCGACCGCATCTTCGCCGGCGTCATCACCTCCACCCAGGCCGCTGCAGCCGCCGACCGCCTGGCCATCGACTTCGGTGCGTCGATGCTGCCCACCAACCTGAAGGCCCGCGGCGTCGACGACCCCACCGTGCTGCCCGACTACCCCTACCGCGACGACGGGATGCTCCTGTGGACCGCCATCACCGACTGGGTGGGCGCCTACCTGAACGTCTACTACACCAACGACGACGCTGTCTTGGGCGACACCGAGGTGGCTGCCTGGCTCGCCGAGCTCCGGGGGGCTGGTGCCGTGAAGGGTGTGCCCGAGGTCCGGACAAAGGCGGAGCTCAATCAGGTCATCACGATGATGGTGTTCACAGCCAGCGTGCAGCACGCCGCGGTCAACTTCCCACAGAACGCGCTCATGAGCTACGCGCCGGCCATCTCGGGGTCGTTCTGGGGACCGGGCCCCGACGCCACCACCCCGTCCGAAGCCGCCTGGGAAGACCTCCTGCCGCCCATCCAGCTCGCCCAGGAACAACTGCAGACCCTCTGGCTGCTCGGCTCGGTGTACTACCGCCCCCTCGGCGACTACCGCACCAACCACATCCCCTACAGCAAGTGGTTCGAAGACCCCCGCATCACCGACGACAGCGGGCCGCTCGCCGCCTTCCAGGCCCGCCTCGAAGCCATCGAGACCACCATCCACGCCCGCAACCGCGAGCGCGCCGAGCCCTACGAATTCCTGCTGCCGAGCCGGATTCCCCAGTCCATCAACATCTGAGGCGGAGTCGGCTTCAACCGGGTCGGTGGTGCTTCGGCTGCCAGCCGCAAGCATTCTCGTGCCTGCGGCCTCGGAGCGGCTCGCCGAATTCGGTTGAGTCGGCTTCAACCGGGTCGGTGGTGCTTCGGCTGCCAGCAGCCAGCCGCCAGCAGCCAGCCTTCTCGTGCCTGCGGCCTTGGAGCGGCTCGCCGAGAATGCGCAGTGGCAGGTCCGATTCCCCTTGGACTCGACACGACGGCATGACGCCGCCTGGCTGGCTGCTGGCCGCTGGAAGCCCAACCGGCAGGACCAACGAGGGTTCTCACCGACTTCGGCTTCAACCGGGTCGGTGGTGCTTCGGCTGCCAGCAGCCAGCCGCCAGCAGCCAGCCTTCTCGTGCCTGCGGCCTTGGAGCGGCTCGCCGAGAACGCGCAGTGGCGGGTCCAATTCCCCCTGGACTCGACACGACGGCGTGACGCCGCCTGGCTGGCTGCTGGCCGCTGGCCGCTGGAAGCCCCACCCGGCGGGACCAATGAGGGTTCTCCCCGGCTACGGTTGAGTCGGAATCAACCGGGTCGGTGGTGCTTCGGCTGCCAGCAGCCAGCCGCCAGCAGCCAGCCTTCTCGTGCCTGCGGCCTGGGAGCGGCTCGCCGAGAATGCGCAGTGGCAGGTCCGATTCCCCTTGGTCTCGACACGACGGCGTGACGCCGCCTGGCTGGCTGCTGGCCGCTGGCCGCTGGAAGCCCCACCCGGCGGGACCAATGAGGGTTCTCCCCGGCTACGGTTGAGTCGGAATCAACCGGGTCGGTGGTGCTTCGGCTGCCAGCAGCCAGCCGCCAGCAGCCAGCCTTCTCGTGCCTGCGGCCTTGGAGCGGCTCGCCGAGAATGCGCAGTGGCAGGTCCGATTCCCCCTGGACTCGACACGACGGCGTGACGCCGCCTGGCTGGCTGCTGGCCGCTGGCCGCTGGAAGCCCCACCCGGCAGGACCAACGAGGGTTCTCACCGACTTCGGCTTCAACCGGGTCGGTGGTGCTTCGGCTGCCAGCAGCCAGCCGCCAGCAGCCAGCCTTCTCGTGCCTGCGGCCTGGGAGCGGCTCGCCGAGAACGCGCAGCGGCGGGTCCAATTCCCCTTGGACTCGACACGACGGCGTGACGCCGCCTGGCTGGCCGCTGGCCGCTGGAAGCCCCACCCAGCAGGACCAATGAGGGTTCTCCCCGGCTACGGTTGAGCGCGACCGCTCAGCGGAGCCGCCACACCCCTTGCGCCGCTTCGCCACAGATCGACGCATCCAGCTTGGAGCGCCCCGCCGTGCGGTCGGGAAAGCGGATGGGCACCTCGCCCACCGTGCACCCGGCCCGCACCGCCGCCACCGTCATCTCCACCTGGAAGGCGTACCCACGGCTCCGGACCGCGGAGAGGTCCACCCGCTGCAGAGCATCCCGGCGCCACACCTTCAGGCCGCCCGTGAGGTCGGTGAGGTGGGCCACCTCGGGCAGCACCAGACGTACATACCGGTTGCCCAGGCGCGACAACAGCCGCCGATGGGCCGCCCAGCCCTCCACGCCCCCACCCGGCACGTACCGACTGCCCAGCACGAGTTCGTGGGAGCGCGCCGCAGCCAGCAGGCGGGGAAGGTCGCCCGGGCGGTGGCTGAGGTCGGCGTCCATCTGCGCCACGTGCGTGATGCCCGACACCGTGAGCGCATGGGCAAAGCCCGCACAGTACGCCGGACCCAGCCCTGGAGGTCCGGAGCGGTGCATCACCTCCAGCCGCGAGCGGTCACGGGCCATCGTGTCGGCCAGAACACCCGTCCCGTCCACGCTGTGGTCGTCCACAACCAGCACACGGGCCAGCGGAACCACCGCACGCAGCGCCTGAAGGACCCGCGGCAGGTTGGTGCGTTCCTCCTTCGTGGGAAGCACCACCAGCAGTCCGCTCCCCACAACCAGCGATGGCGGGAAGACCGTCACGAAACAGCGCCCACAGGTGCGTCGCGAACGGATATGGTCAGGGTCGAGGAGGCGCTTGGCCCGTCGACTCCGTCCATCGGGCGGTGCGGCACCGACGGAGGCACAAGCTCCATGACGCAGACCTTCATGCGTGGTCTTCCCTTGCGACGAGAAACGAAGAGACGCCTACTCCGAACGCTCGCAGCGCGCGTGCGTCGGACGCACCGTTCCCGGCACACCCCGGCATCGCGCATCCTGCCCGGTCCGGTCCGCCGTTGGGTCGCCCGGCTGCTCGCGGCCGCCGTCCCGAAGAATGCGAGCGGCAACAACGCCTCCGTGCGATAGCCCGCGCGCCCCTTCCCCGCGTCACCCGATTGCCCGACCTCCGTCGGACCTTCTCCGGGGATCGCCCGCACGCCCGCTGGATTGACATGGAACGCCTTCAGGACCTCTTCATCGGAATCGCCGGCATGATTGGTGCCGGCAAGAGCACGCTCGCCACCCGCCTGGGTGAGCTGCTCGACCTGCCCGTGTACTACGAGCCCGTCGACGACAACGCATACCTCGCAGACTTCTACCGAGACACCGCCCGGTACGCCTTCGCCACCCAGATCTACCTGCTCAACCGTCGCTTCCAGCAGCACCAGGAGATCATCTGGCGCGGCGGCGGCGGCGTCCAGGACCGCACCATCTACGAAGACGCCGTCTTCGCCAAGATGCTCGTCAAGCTCGGGCTCATGGAAGAGCGCGACTACGAAACCTACCTGTCGCTCTTCAAGCACATGTCCAACTTCATGTGCCGCCCCAACGTCATCGTCTACCTGGATGTGTCGCCCGAGCGCTCCATGGACCGCATCCGGATGCGCGACCGCGACGTCGAGAGCGGAATCACGCTCGAATACCTCCAGGCTCTGTACGCGGAGTACGAATCGTTCATTGGAGACATCTCGCGCACCGTGCCCGTCATCCGGGTGGACTACGACCGCTTCCGCAGCGCGGAGGAAATGGCGGCCGTGATCGAGCGTGAGTACCTCAACTCCGACTTCCTGCGCGAAGTCACCTGGAAGCCCACCCAAGGCTGAACCCCCGAATGCCCTCCCCCTCACAAAAGCGCCGCCTCCTCGGTCCCGTCGTCGCCACGACCGGGCTGCTGGTGTTGTGTGGCGCCAGCCCGGCCCCCGAGGGCAACGAAACCACCGTGGGCGTGGGGATGGGCGTGTACGAGTACCGGTCGGGCGGCTGCAACGGCACCCGGCGACGGTACTCGGTCACCGAACCCATCGCCCAGCTCCAGGTGCGCCACCGCACAGACACCGACCTCATCATCGCCGGCGAAGCCAACCTGGCCGTGGGCATGCTGGGCGACTCCCGCGAAGACCCCGACGAAGTCGACGTCGAAGAAGACCTCCTCGACTCCGGCCAGACCTTCTGGACCGGCATGGTGGCCGCACGCTTCGGCAAGCAGGGCAAGAACGCCGGCTTCGAGCTCGGCCCCGGCGTGGCCTACCACCACCGCCTCGAAGGCTGGAAGCCCGTGCCTTCGGGCGGCGTGTGGTTCGGCAAGCCCAAGCTCGCCTACGTGTGGGCCGATGTGTTCCGTGGGCCCTTCGGTGGTGCCATCGAATTCGCCGGGCTGGCGGGCGTCGGCCACGAAAACCGCTTCGTGTCCACCCGCATCGGCTCCAACGGCCGCGCACACGTCGCACACGTCGATCTCACCGTGGGCCAGGGCGTTCGACTCGGCGTTCTTGCAGGGTACGGTGAATCCTGGGTCGACCAGGCGACACCTGATGTACGTGGCATGGCCCGCCTGACGATCGACTACCGCGCCTTCAGCCGCCCCGACACACCGTAGCGTCGGATTCCGTGGCAAGGTGGACCGGTGCTCGAAGTGCCCGCTCCCCGCTGAATTGTCACCACGGAGGACCGATGAACGCTCCAGCTTGCACCCGTCCGCGAACCCGCAAGTGGTTGCTCCCCGGCATGGCCATCGGCCTCATGGGCGCCCACCCTGCACCCAAGGGTTCCGAGCTCACGGTGCAAGCCGGCCAGACGCTCACCGAGTACCGCACACAGGGCGCCGACCCCACCTACCGCTACATCTCCAACGGCCTGGCGCTACATGTCGGTGGGCGGGTGCGCTTCGACAACAACCTGGTCATCACCGCCCAGGCCGACGTCGACCACGGCATCGTCACAGGCTTCGAGCAGCTCACGGTCGCCAGCGCCAACCACGCCGAGACGGCCAGCATGCACGTGGGCGACACCCAGTGGTCGGGCGGCACGGCGATGCGCGTGGGCTGGCACGACGGCATCATCGGCGGCGACGTGGGCATGGCCATCGCCAGCCTCCCCGAAGACGGCCAGCACCTCTTCCCCTCCGCCACCGGCTGGGTGGGGGTGCCCAAGCTCGTCTACGCCTGGGGCGCCACGTACGCCGGTCCCATCACACGCTCCAAGTCGCTCAACGAACCCATGGTCGGTCTCGGCCACCGCGGCGACCACCTCACCGTCTGGTGGGGCACCCACGTCCTCGGCCGGCTCCAGAACCTCCCGTGGCAGTACGCCCCCGTCCCCGACCCCTTCCCGGGCAAGGGCATCGCCCCCGACGCCATCCCCTACGTGCTGGGCGCCACCGTCCAAGTGAGCGACGGCGTGCGCCTGGGCCTCGAATACGGCGAAGGCGACGGCAGCCGCCAGCAGACAGTCCCCGACACCCGCTTCTCGCTCGTGGTGCACGTGGAAGGCGAGACGCTCGACCCCGACTGGTAGGGGCGACTACAGCCCCGAGAAGAACCTCAGCAGCGCCGCATTCACCGCCTCGGGCTGTTCTTCCGTGCAGATGTGGCCGGCGTCTTGGATGGTGACCAGCCGCGCTCCGGCAATCGTCTGGGCAATCGTGCGCGCCTTCGATGGGGGCGTGGCCTTGTCGTGCGCCCCCACCATCACCAACGTGGGAACGGTCACCCCACGCAGCGGCTCCACCACCGACCCACGCGCGAAGATGGCCCGACCAAAGCGAATGATGGACGCCGGGTCGGCCCCGCGGAGCGCCGTGTTCCAGCGGTCCACGAGCCCCGAACGAGTGGGGTCGGCCAGCGTCTTCGGCGAGAACAGCAGTCGGGTCACCTCGCCCACCAGCGGTCCCACCCCCAACAGCCGCAGCCCCACGAACATCGCTTCGTACTTCAGGCGGTTGAAGGAGGGCTCCGGCTCGGCCGAGGTGTCCATCAACACCAGCGAGCGCAGCAGCTCCCGGTGCCGCAGCGCCAGCCGCATGCCCACGAAGCCACCGGTCGACAGCCCCACCCAGTGACAGGGCCCGGCGCCGGCGTGTTCGATGACCGCCACCGCATCGAGCACCAGGTCGTCGAGGGTGTAGGGCGCCGAGGCCTTGCCACTCTGGCCGTGGTCGCGGTGGTCGAAGGCCACCACCCGGTAGTGCGCGGCCAGTGCCTCGACCTGGGGCTCGAAGTGGCGGTGGTCGAGCAGGTAGCTGTGGGAGAAGACGACCGTCTCGGCGCCACTTCCGCGGACGATGTAGTGCAGGTCGACGCCGTCGCGATGGGCAGTGGGCATGGGGGCTCCAGCGGTGGAGGCAGGCTCTATCCTCCGGGTGAAGCGGTGCGCAGGGCCCCCTCCGACCGCTGCGCGGCCACCTCCCCCTTCAGGGGTCTCTTCCCCGCACAAGTGGCCACAGCGTCCCTCCAACCGGACGACTTCAGGTGAGAACGACGACGTCCTCCCCCTTCAGGGGGAGGTGGCCCGAAGGGCCGGAGGGGGCCCCTTCGTGATTGGTCCTCCCCCTTCAGGGGTCTCGTACCCGCGCAACTGTGCGCTCCACCGACAGAACACAGTGTCCTCTGCCGAGGTTGCCTCCAGGCTGACTGCTGGTGCATCAGCGGGGGATTCCATCCCCCGAACACCCCCTGTTTTCCGGGGAGAACTCCGTCCTCCCCGGACCCCTCCGGCCGGGGGACTACTCCGTACGTCCCCCTGGACCCCCTATGCGGGCCCGGTGCCATCAGACGATAGTTCGCAAGGTTCGACGGCTGGTGCCTGGTCCCGGGCCGGCTGTCGGGTTTGGGCATCGATGGGCTCGGGGGACGACGAATCGAAGGGTAGGCACCAGATTCGTCGCTTTGTTCGCTGGCGCTCACGCTCCGAACGACTCGGTCGAGGCTGACCGAACACGTCGACACAACAGTCCTCCCCCTCCAAGCGAGAGCCAACCCGAAACGCCAAAGTCCTCCCTCCACAGAGGGACACAGCCCAAAGGGCCGGGCGGGCCCCCTACCTGAACCGCCAACCCACCTCCACACCCACCGTAGGCGTGTGCACATACGACGTATACGTAGTATCCAGATACTCCTCCACCACCTCACGCCCCGCAGCCCGCACCCGCTCGAACGGTGCATCACTGTCCACCAGCTCCGTCGCTTCCGTCTGCGCACTCAGCGTAAACGCGCCCCCCAAGCTCGTCCGCACCACCAGTCGCTCCTTCACCACCCACTCCCAGCCCCCCTCGATGGTGACCATGTTCAGGCGCGACACCAGGTTGTAGCCCGACTCCTCGCCCACCCCCTCCACCCCGTCAGACACCTCCGCCCCATCGGCCTCTCCACCCAGGGCGAACACCCGCTGGTAGCCGCCGTTGAAGTAGAAGCCCTTGTCATCCCACGGCCGGTAGCCCACCTGTCCGCGGGCCACAAAGGCCTTGGACAGGGCCGTGTCGATGAGCGTGGCCAGGCTGTCGGAGTACCAGCCCGCGCTCGTGGCCACCCCCTGGATGCTCGCCAGGTAGGCATCCGGGAACATCCCAACACCCGCCGACAGCCGAACCCGGTTGTCGAGCTCGAAGGTGCTGCGCGCGCCCACCGAGGTGGGAAAGTCGGTGTAGAGACCGGCATCGATGTGTGCAGGCCCCGCTTGGGCTGTGAGGGAAGACAACAGAAGGAGAGACGACAGCATCGCGGAGCTCACGGAGCGGTGGGGTTGAAGACGCGGCGGACGCGGACCGTGGGGCCGCCCTGTACGGCCAGAGAGACGTCCTGGTGGAGGCGTTCTCCGGCGCGCGTGCGGATGAGGGTGAGGGTGGCGGGCGCATCTCCCACCGTGACCGACCGCGACGACACCAGCGCATCACCGTCCCAGCGGGTCGTCCAGGTTGCGGGTGCGCCGTCCGGGCTGGCCGTGGCGTGGGGCGTGCCGTCCGCGACAAACACTTCGGTGGTCTTCCCTTTCGGCGTGGTGCTGACCACCGTGACCGTCTGGCCGTCCACCGAGATCTTCAGGACCGGAACCACCGCATCCGCGGCCTTTCGCGTGGCCCACGACACCCCCTGCAGCTCCAGCAGCGGCCCGACCGACTCCGAAGCCTTCGCGTCGAGCGTCCAGGTGCCGTCCAGAGGGGCCGCAGCCCACGACAGCGCAGCACACCACACAAGCATCCAAGACATGGCTCACTCCGCCGGGTGGAAGAAGATGGGCGATGCCCAAGCGCGCTCCTGGAGCGTCTTGGGGATGGCCGGGTCGCAGCAGCCCTCCCAGTATGCGTCGGCCTCGGGGTCGGAACAGTCCCACTCGCCCACATTTTCGGCGCACACATGCCCGGTGTACCGACAGCTGGGGTTCTCGAGCACGCGGGTGTAGTAGATGGCCTCTTCGCCGGGGTCGAAGTCGGGGTCGGTCCAGGTGGCGCACAGCTCGTCGTGGCCGTCGCCCTCGGGGGTGCACGTGGCTTCGTCGACCGAGGCCCCGTTGTCCGGATTCTCCGTGATGTCGTAGACCGCCTCGTGCGTCTCGCCGTCGCCATCCATCCACACCTTGATGATCTGGATGCGCTGCAGCTGGGTGCCTTCCCACACCGTGCCGTCGTCGGCGGTGGCATCGGGGGCGCGGGCTGCCCAGGCCAGGAAGACCGGCGACCCGGAGCCCCCAGCCGGCAGCGTTCCGCCCATGGGCACGCCACTTTCGTAGGCTCGGGCGACCAGGTCGGGGGCGTCGCAGAGGTCGGGGTCGAGGTCCTGGCCCGCAAAGAAGCGCGTGGTGATGCGCGTACCAGACGTGGCGAAGGTCTCCTTGCGTTGCATGGCGGCAAACAAGCTGGCGCGGGTGTTCTCCTCGGCCCACACACCCGCGAGGCCGCCCGGGTTGGTCACGTTGGCGATGATGCTGGACTGGCTGTCCACCAGCTCGTTGGGCTCGTCGTCGAGGTAGCCGTGGCTGCCGGGAAAATTCTGCTCGGGGGTGGCGCCGGGCATGCCGTTGTGGGTGTCGGTCGACCCGATGAAGCCCTGCTCGAAGGGGTTGAAGCCCAGGCGCTCGGACTGCACCAGGCCTTCCTTCATCGCGTTGCGGATGTAGTCGTGCGATGCCTGGCAGCCCGGCACCGCCTCATGCTCCACGCCATGTTCGTCGGTGTAGGCGTTCTGTTGGGTGTTGGGAACCGTGGGGTCGCACTCGTCGATACACGTCTCAGGGTCGGCGCCCGCGCTGCCACAGATGGCGCCCACCTCGTCTTCGAACTCGCAGAACTCGTCGTCTTCCGCCGCAAACAGCGAGAAGCCGTTCTTGCACTCGCTGGCGCCCTTGGCCTGCATCATCTCCACGAGGGGCTCGTAGGTGGCCCGCAGCTGGGCGTTTTCGTCGGTGAGGAGCAGGCCGTCGTCGGCGTCTTCGATCTGGTACATCAGGCCGAAGCTGAGGTTGGAGTTGTGCGGGATGGCGATGAAGTCGCAGCCGGTCACGGCGTCGCACTGGTCGGCCACGCGGGTGAGCATCTCGTAGGGGTTGACGGTCTCCAGCGTGGTGACCGGCTCGTCGATGACGTGTTCACTGGCGAAGATGACGTTGCGGTGCACCATCGCGCTGGCGTCACCCTCGGCCCGCGACCACTCGTAGGCGTGGAAGGCGGTGAAGGTGCAGGGGTCGTTGGCCGCCTCGGTGATGTCGTGCATGCGGCCCCACACCTCCTGCTTCTTGCCGGGGCAGTCCACCACCTCGTCCACCCCGTTGACGTCGTTGTCGCAGATGATGTCCACGTAGTCGGGGTCGTCTTCGGCGAGGAAGGCGCCCCACTCCATGAGGGACACGTCCACGTTCAGGCCTGCGTCGACCGGTCCCGTGGTGCGCAGCTGGAGGCACTCGGGCGAGCAGTAGATGTATTCGTCGAGGTGCTCGGGCCCACACACGAAGCCGGGCTCGGGGGCCTCTCGACAGTAGGTGGTCTCGCCCAGGAACTCGGCATGGTCGGTGACACCAGCAAAGTCGAGCGGTGCGCGCAGGCGTGCGGTCCGGCCCCCCACGCTGGTCCCGTCGAGGTTGAACGGCGGGATGGGGATTTCCTCGCCACGGGCGAAGCGGTAGGCGCCTTCGGGGTCGTTGGCGTAGTTGCCGATGGTGAAGGCGTCGAAGCTGTAGCTGGTGTGCACGTGCAGGTCGCCAAAGAAGGCCGTGCGGTCGGCGTTGTAGTCGCCGCACTCCCCCTCGGGGTCGGTGTCTGTGTCGGCGTCGGTGTCGGCATCCGTGTCGGCGTCGGTGTCGGCATCCGTGTCGGCGTCGGCCTCTTCGGTCGACTTGGCAGCGTCGTCATCACCACCACAACCGGCGAGCAGGAAGACGGGGACGGGCAAGAGCAGCAGGAACGCGCGGCGCATGGGGCCTCCTAGGCGGGAAAGAAGACGGAGAGGGCGCGCTCGATGGTCCAGAACGCGCTGGTGATGCCGAGGAGCCACACCGCCCCCCGACGCAGGAGGGCCTGACCACCGAGCCGGCTGGCGACGGCCAACAGAGCCACCAGAACGCCCACAAAGAGCAGCTGACCGAGCTCCACACCCACGTTGAACAGCGCCAGCGCCCGGGTGACCGCACCATCGGGCAGGCCCACCTCGGACAGGGCACCAGCGAAGCCGAGGCCGTGCAGCAAGCCACACACCCCCGCGACCAGAGCGGGCTGTCGAAAGACCAGGGCGGGTGCATCGGGCCGGTGCCGGGTGAGCTCGACGGCCAGGTAGAGGATGCTCAGCGCGATGCAGGCTTCTGTGGCTCCGCTCGGGACATCAACCAGCCCGAGGGCCGCCGGGGCCAGCGTGAGGCTGTGGCCAACGGTGAAGCCCGTGACCGCACCCACCAGTGGTCGCACTTCCGGGCGCGGTCGACCGGCCCCCACCACCAGCACCAGGCCGAGCACGAAGGCCAGGTGGTCCCAGCCCTCGAGGATGTGCTCCATGCCAGACGGCAGGTAGGACCACACCGGCAGTCCGGGGGCCTCATCCGCGGGCAGCCAGACCCGCTCCTCGCCCGGATGCACCACCAGGTGCACATCTTCGACATCGCCCGGCGGGCTCCAGCGCACCACCACATCCAGCTGGTCGTCGCGGGGCGCATCGAAGACCACCGCGTGGCCGGCGAGGCCTTCCGAGCCACAGTCCGCCGTCCATCGCACCCGACGGGCACGGGCATCGCTCTGCACCACGGGCGGAGCGAGCGCGATGCAGTGGTCGGGCAGCACAGGCTCGACCAGCGCCACCTTTCCGCCGATGCGGGCGACCGTCCACGTGACCGACGTGGTGGTGGGGCCTTCCGACAGCTGCAGCAAGGCCGGCTGGTTGGTGTGCGCGACCGCGGTGTGAGACGCGAAGACAGCGGCGAGCAGGGTGTTCATGGCTGGCTCGCGGCGACCGCATGGGCCGCACCCCACTCCGCCACCACCTGGCGACGGAGTGCAGCTTTTCGGTCCGCCTCCACAGCCGCTTCCACCTCGGGCCGCACCTCCGACAGCGCAGGCACGCGGGCCGGCGCCACCTCGGTCACGAACACGAGGTGCTGCCCGAAGCTCGAGGAATGGGGACCGGTCCATTCACCCGGCTGCGCCGAGAACGCTGCAGCGGCCAGCTCCGGCCCGAAGTCCCCCAGCAGCCGGGCCTCGGAGCGCTGGTGCCACACCTGCGGCTTCATGCTCGGATCGCCGTGATGGCGGGCGTCTTCGGGAGACACTTCGCCGGTGCGCAGCGTCTCCAGGAGCGCGCGTGCCGTCGCTTCCGTGGCATCGCCATGGCGGTCGCGACTCACATACACCTGCACCAGGCTGCGGCGCTCGGGAACCCGGTAGTCATCGGCATGGTCGTCGAGCCACGCCACCAGCTCGGCCTCGGTGGGCGGGGTGTCGGGGGCCAGCTCGTCGAGCAGGAAGTCCATCTTCTGGACCAGCCTGCGCCGGATGACCAGGTCGCCACGGTCGAGGCCCAGCTCGCGGGCCTGGCGCACCATCACCTCTTCCTGCACCCGCGCCTCGATGATGGCGTCGCGCTCGGTGGCGGTGGGGGCGCGACCGGACTGGCGGGTCCAGCCGTCCACCAGAGTGTCCACCACATCGGCGGGCACCACGATTGGGTCGCGGACGTCGGCCCGGGCCGAGTCGTTGGCGGCATCCACCCAGAAGAGCAGGCCACCGAAGAGCACAAAGGCGGCCAGTGAGCCGTTGCGTGGCGGAAGAGACATCCAAAGCTCCGGAAACGGACAGGACAGCACCCGGGCGACGTGGCCGGGCGACAGACCGGATTGCAGCCCCCGTGCCAGAGTGCACCCATCCGCGAGAACAGCCTGAAGGAGGCCATCTTCCGCGACTCTTCCCCACGGGTGGTCGCCCGGATCTGCACGCTGGTCGGCCGGACGGACGTCCGCGGACACTCTGGCGGACACCCGGCAGGACAGCTCTCGCTGGGTCGGCGCCCTCGAGGCGGTAGACTGGAGCACCCCGGATGCGGCCCCGGGACCACCCGACCGGAGCCCCATGCGCCCGACCGAGACCGAAACCATCGAGGCATCGGCGCACGACGCGCGGACCGACCCCACCACACCCGTCCGGCCCGTGGTGGTGGCGCTCTCCGGACACGCTCCGCCCGGCACCCTCCGCCGCATCCCGCCCGCCGGCCTCACCTTCGGCCGTGGCCTCCCCCTCTTCGGCGGCGCCCCCCCCGAAGACGGCCGCATGTCGCGCACCCACGCACGCATCGAGCGCACCGGGAGCACCTGGACCGCCCACGACTGCGACAGCCGAAACGGCACCTGGCTCAACGGCCACCGCCTGTTCGACCCCACCCGACTCGCCGACGGTGATGTGCTCCGCTGCGGCGACACCGTCGTGGTGTTCGGCCATGTGGTCGACAGTGGTCCCGCCGTACACGGCATGGCCGGCGTGTCCCCCGCGTTCGTCGAGGCGCGCAACGGACTGTTCGCGGTGGCCGCCCACGACCGCACCGTGCTGCTCCTCGGCGAGACCGGCACCGGCAAGGAGGTGGCGGCCAAAGCTCTGCACGCCGCATCCGGACGCACAGGCCCGTTCGTCGCCGTCAACTGCGCCTCCCTGTCGCCCCAGCTCCTCGAGAGCACCCTGTTCGGGCATCGAAAGGGGGCCTTCACCGGAGCCACCGACGCCCGCCCCGGACTCGTCCGCAGCGCCGCGGGGGGCACCTTGCTCCTCGATGAGGTCGGCGAGCTCCCCCTCGACCTCCAGGGGCGACTGCTCCGCATGCTCGAGACCCGCACCGTCCGGCCGGTGGGCGGCACCCGCGAGCTGCCGGTCGATGTCCGCGTGGTGTCCGCCACCAACCGCGACCTGGTGGCCGCCGTGCGCGACCAACGCTTCCGCTCCGACCTCTACGCCCGCATCGCACAGTGGGTGGTGAAGCTGCCGCCACTGCGCACCCGTCGCATCGACCTCCCCGTGCTGGTGCGCACTCTGCTGGCAGACCTCGGCACCCCCCACCGCCGCCTCGACCCCGAGCTCGCCACCACCTGGGCTCTGCACTCCTGGCCGCTCAACGTCCGCGGCCTGCGAAACGCCCTGGCCACCGCCACCATCGCCAGCCCCACCGGCCTGCTCCAGGCCACCGCCCCCGTCCTGACCGCACTGGACGCCGAGCGCGCCCTCGTGGCCCCACCCGAGCCCACACACGCCCCCCCGCCCGCCGAGCTCTCCGCCGCCGACCTCCGCGACGCCCTCCGCACCGCCCGCGGCAAGGTCGCCACCGCCGCCCGCGCCCTGGGCCGGTCCCGCCAGCAGGTGTACCGCCTCATCCAGGCCCACGGCCTCGTTCTCGATGACTTCCGGGGCTGAAACTCCTCGCGAAGACACCCTGCCCGACCGCATCCTCGGCGGGCGCTTCCGCGTGGACCACCCGCTCGGACGCGGCGGCATGGCCACCGTGCACGCCGGCTGGCAGACCGCGGTCGACCGGCCCGTGGCCATCAAGGTGGTGCGGGCCGACCGCGCATCCGACCCCCACGCCCTGCGCGCCCTGGTCGACGAAGCCCGCCGGGCCAGCACCGTCCAGCACCCCCACGTCGTCACCATCCTCGACTGCGCCCACCTCGAAGACGGCCGTCCCGTCATCGTCATGGAGCGCCTGTCCGGCCGCTCGTGGGGCGAGTGGGCCCGCGCCGACACCCCCTCCGTCGACCGCATCCTCACCTGCGCCCGCCAGATCGGCGCCGGGCTCGCCGCCATCCATGCCACAGGCCTCCTCCACGGCGACCTGGGCCCCCGCAATGTGTTCGTCCGCGAGATGGCTGGCCTCGGCCCCTGGGTCACCCTCCTCGACTTCGGCATCAGCCGCGCGCTGGGCACCGTCGCCGGCGACCGCATCTGGGGCACGCCCGGCAGCATGGCCCCCGAGCTGTGGGAGGGGGTGGCCGTCGACGCCCGCGCCGACCTCTGGTCCCTCGGCGTGTTGCTCCACCTGGCCCTCACCCACCGCCTTCCCTTCCCCGCCGCCCCCGACGGACTCGCCGCCATGCGCGCCGGCCCCGACCTCGCCGCCCTGGCCGGACGCGCCGACCTCCCCCCCGGCCTCCCCGACCTCCTGGGCGCCCTGCTCGCGCCCCATCCCGACGACCGCCCCGACAGCGCCACCACGGTCGTCCAGGCCCTCGACCGCCTCCTCGAGCGCCCCGCCGAGCCCCTCACCCCATCGGCAGAGCACGCCCCCGGCGACCGCCTGCCCACCGGACATGTGGTCGAGCGGGTGCTCCACCGCCGCGGCCGCTGGACCGAAGTCCGCGCCACCCGCGACGGCACCTTCGCCGAGGTGTGCCTCTACGACACCATCCCCGACGACCCTGTGGGAGCGCTCTGGCTCGCCCTCGCCCGCGACCTGCAGCCCCTCGTGGGCCGCGACAGCCCGCCAGGCCTCCAGTCGGTGCACTGCGCCGAGTTCTTCGGCCAGACCCTCTGCATCGCCCAGCCCGCCCGCACAGGCGAGCGCTTGTCGGCACGCCTCGCCCGCACCGGCCCCACCCCCTGGCGCCAGGTGCTCCGGTGGGGACGCCAGCTGGCCCGTGCTCTGGGCGCGCTCCACACCTCGGGCACCGTGCACGGCTGGGTCCACCCCAGCAGCGTTCTCATCGAAGACTCCGACGACCAAGCCATCCTCACCGGCATCGGCCGCCGGTCCCTCACCGCCCTCGGGGTGCCTGCGCTCGCCCCCGAGGTCCAAGCCGTCACCGGCCTCGACCGCACCCACATCGACCGCACCCCGGCCAGCCCATCGGCCGACTGGCAAGCGCTGGGCGAGACCCTCCTCGCCGCGCTGTCCGGCGACCTCGTGGTCACGTCCGGTCCCGGCGCCCGCCGCCGCACCGCCCCGTCCACCGTGCCTCCAGGGGTCCAGCGGGTGCTCTCGCGCCTGGCCACCGAAGCCCGCCACATCGACGGCTCCGACGCTGTGATCGCCGCGCTTGACGCCGTCTTGGCCCACCCCGGCGAAGCCACCACCGACCTCCGCCGCACCCTCGAAGCCACCGGTCCCCTCCTCGGTCGGTCCCCCGCGCTCGACCTGCTGCGCGGCGCCCTCGACGATGCCCTCGACGGCGATGGCAGCGTGTGGCACCTCACCGGTCCCCCCGGATCCGGACGCACCCGCCTGCTCGACGCCCTCGTTCCCCTGGCCCGCACCGCCGGCGCACGCGTGTGGCGCCTCGACCTCCCCGACCCCACCCGCAGCGGCATCGCCCGCCTGGCCATGGAGCTGGCCCACCACCTCGACGCCGTCCCGCCCCCCATCGCCGTCCACCTCCGCGACCGTGTGGCGCGCGCCGTCCAGCCCCACCTCGCCGTGCTCGCCCCCTTGTCGCCCGTGTTCGCCCGCCTGGCCGACCGTCCCGTGCCCGACGCCATCACGCGCCCCGACCCCCGCGCCCTTCGCCTCGCCCGCAGCCGCGCGCTCATCGACCTCATGGTGGCCGTCTGCCCACCCGGCGCCGCCCCACCCGTCTGCCTGCTCATCGACGACTTCGAAGCCATGGACGCCAGCATCGGTGCCTTCGTGGCCCAGCTGCCCCTCCGCGCCGAGACTCTGCCCCTGCTGTGTGTGGTCGCGACCGGCAGCGGCCCCCTGCCCGACGTCCGCGCCGACGACCTCCGCATGGCCCGTCGCCACGGCGCCCTCGACTACGCCCTGCCACCGCTGTCCCTCGCCCACGTCGAGCAGCTCCTCACCGCCTGGCTGGGCCCCACCCCCGCCGCCGCCCTCGCTCCGGGGGCCTTCGCTCTGTCCGGCGGCTGGCCGGGCCCGCTCCGCACCCTCCTCCAGCACGCCCTCGCCGTGGGTGCACTCCAGCGCGAAGGCACCCACTACGCCGTCCACCTCGACCACTGGTCGCGCCTCGAGGTCCACCCCGACCTCACCCTCCACCTGAAGGCCCGGCTCGCCAGGCGCCCCCCCCACGTGCGCGCCGTGCTCGCCGCCGTCGCCATCTGGGACACCACCACACCCGTCCATGTGCTCGCGGCCCTCACCCTCCTGCCGCCCGACACCGTCGTCCACGCCGCCGTGACCGCCGTGCAAGCCGGGCTGCTCCGCTCCGAGGACGACGGCTGGTCCCTCGCCCACCCCCGCATCGCCGCCCTCGCCAGCGCCGCCATCGACTCCCCCGCAGCGCTGCACAGACGCGCCGCCCGCCTGCTCGGTCCCGGGCATCGGCTCCGCGTGGCCCACCACCTCGTGCAGTCCACCTGGGCGCCCACCGACCGCCCCCACCTCGAGGCCGCCGCGCTCGACCTCCTGGCCGGCGGACGGCCCGGCGCCGCACGCACCCTGCTCGACCACCTCATCGCCCACGACCCCGACCCCCACCTCCGCGTCCTCCGGGCGCGCGCCCACCGCCAGCTGGGAGCCGAGGCCACCGCCGCCACCGACCTCCTCGTGGCCCGCGAGGCCCTGGCTGCCGACCCACTCGCCCTCGCCCCGGTCTCCCGCACGCTGGCCGACGTCTGGTTCGCCATCGGTCGGGCCGACGACGCCGACGTCATGCTCCGCGACACACTGGCCCGGCTCGGCGTCGACCATCCCCCGGCCACACCCTCCGGACCGGCCCTGCTGTGGCTGGTCATCAGCCAGCTCGTGGTCGCGCCCGGCCGCATGCCGAAGGCCCCACCCGACCCCACAGACCCAAGGCTCCGCATCGGCCCGCTCCTCGGCGCGCTGGCGCGGGTTCGGCTGCTCGTCGATCCCCGCCAGTCCCTCGCCCTGGGGCTGGCCGGGCTCCGGGTGTCCCGCGGGCCGGGCGACCGCCGCAACATGGCCCGGGGTCTCGCCGCATTCTCGGGGTTCTTTGCGCAGGCGGTGGGGTTCCTGCCGCTCTCCAGGCGCCTTCGCGCAGCGGCCACCGCGCTCGGGGGCACCGACCCCAAGGTGGCAGCAGAGGTCGAGACCGCCATCCTCGACGGCCTCTTCGCCGAGGGCCGTGTCGCCGACCTCGCCGCGCACCTCCCCGTGGCCACACCGCGCCTGGTGCGCTCCGGCACCCGCGTCCAGCTGGCCATGCTCGCCCACGCACGGCACCGTGTCGCCGCCCACAACGGCCAACTCCACCACGTCCTCACCAACATCACCCACCTCGCCGGCCTCCTCGAAGGCGCCGCCCCCGATGGGCCGGCCACCTGGCTCGCCGAGCTGCTCTTCCTGCGCACCTGCGCCATGGCCGGCATGGCCCACCGCGCGCTCCACCTCGTCGATGCCCGCCTGGCCGCCTTCGGACCTCCACAGCGCACCTTCGACCTGTGGGAGCGGGGCTTCCGTGCCGCCCGCGTGGGCCTGCTCGCCCGGATGGGCCGCCCCGACGACGCCCTGGCCGCTTGGAACGCCCTCGGTCCCGACCCCCACCGCACCCTGCGCCTCCACGCCGCCGACTGGTCGACCGAAGTGCTCGCGCTGTGGGCCGACAGTCCCGGAGCAGCCACCATTCCCACCGCCTTGTGGCGCACGAGCCGGCGCTTGTCACGGCCCTACCCGCTCTTCCGGCTGCGCCTCGCGGTCGCAGAGCACGACGCCGCCTTGCGCCTGGGCCGGTCCCGAGCAGCTGCCCGCGCACTTCGCTCGGTCGACGCCCTGGCCCGAGACCTGGGTGGACGTCCCGGGGCTGCCGTGCTCCAACGCGCGGTGTGGCAGCACGGCGGCCCCACCTCTCCGGTCGGTCGCCAGCTGCTCGAAGATGCCCTTGAGATGGTCGTCCACGCCACCCCGGGCCTCCCCGACATCCGCGCGCTGCATCGCCTGGCGGGGCGCCCCGAACAAGCTCTCCCCGAGCTTCCGTGGGCCGCCGCAGCTCGGTCTGTCGGCCTGGGCGACCTGTGGGACCAAACCGCCAGCCTGCCTACGGAGCCACCTCCTCGAGGGCCGTGAGACGCGCGGACAGCTCCATCAGGCGGTCTCGCACCGGCCCGGTCTCGCCCGCCAGCGCGACCAACCCCAGCTGAACACGCAGCTGCACCAGCCCCTTGAGCACCGCCTCCACCTCGGCAGCGGCCTTGTCCCGGGCGGCCTGGAGGCGGGTCCCTTCGCTCGTCTCGCGAACGGCGGGGTCGGACAGCAGCCGGTCGACCGTCCCCACGCGGGCGTCTGCCGCACAGAGCGCAGCCTGGATGCGCTGGACGTCGGCATCGTCGAAGAGACCCTCCACACCGGGCTCATCGAGGGCAGACCGCAGGTCGGCGACCCCCTTTCGGATGGCGACCGCAAACGGCCCGGTGCGACCGCCTGCCGTCTCGGGGTCGGACTCGAGCAGCAGTGGCCAGGTGAACACAGCGGCGGCGGCGGCAGCGGTGCGCCCCTCACGATGGAAGCGCAGGGCCATGAACAGGCCCACCGCGAAGTAGGCCAGGGCCGCCGCGAGCACGAAGAACGTGGCGCTCATTGCCAGGCTCCAGCCGGGGCGTTCCAGGGCTCGGAGGTGGCGTCGGCCGGAAGCGTCTCCATCGCCTCCGCCGCCGCGGGGACACTGCGCACGGCCGGCACCGCCTCCACTTCCTCAGCGAGAAAGCCCTCCCGGCGGGCATCCCAGCCGTAGTACCGACCCCGCGCCGACCGCTGCGACGCCACCAGGCTGGAGAAGACGTTCTCCTCCACATCGCGCAGGAAGGTGACCTCTGCGGTGGGACGGGCCACGAAGGGCCGCAGCAGCCAGCCGGTCTGGGCAAACACGGCACCCAGCACCGCCAGGCTGCCCAGCACCACCACCCGATGGAGCTCGGCGGGACGCGGGAGGGCCTTCAGGACGGTCCACAAGCCCGGAAGCCCCGCGAGCACGAGGGTTCCAGCAAAGCCCAGCACCGCGGTGTGGTAGTCGACCCCGCCCGATGTCCACAACCAGACGAACGGACCGAGGGCGGCTGCGAGGATGGCGGCGCGGGCCATGCCCACCAGCGCAGCCGCTCGGAGGCGGGCACCCGAGACCGGCGTGCCCACCAGGCTCCAGGCCGCTTCGACCGCCGGCAGGGCGAACAGCGGGGGCACCATGAACAGCAGAGGGGTCTTGATGGCGGCGTAGAGGGTCTGCAGGCCGCCGTGGTGGCTGCCGACTACACCGCCCAGCAGGGCACCTCCAGCAATGGTCGCAGCCAGGAGCGCCGGGGCGTGGGTGGGCAGTCCACCCGGCCGGGCCACCTCGTCCACGAGGTCTTGCGGAGCACGGAGGAGGCGGGTCCAGGTGTCGAGGAGGTCGAGGCGGTCGGAACGGGATGCGGTGGCGGTCGACATGGGCGTCTCCGGGAGGCTCAGAGGGAGTGCAGGAAGGACAGGCCCATGCGGGCGGCGATGAAGAAGGCCAGGACAGACCAGGCGGTGGCGAGGAGGACCATGCGCATGCGCTCGCCGTGACTCACGTCGGTTCGGTCCACCGTGGCGGCGCGCTCGCGACGGATGAGGCGTCGGCGGGCCAGCTCCAGGCTCACCAGGCCGATGAGCGCCAGCGACACCACCAGCGCGAGCGGTCCCAGCCCCGTGGTGGCTGCAAACAGGCCCACCACCGGCACCAGGCCGAGCGCGAGGCGACCGGTCTGCACGAACACCCGGCCCACATCGGCCATCAGGTCGCGGGGACTCGCAGTGAGGCCCAGGAACTGGTGGCCCACCACAAGCGACGGCACGCTCAGCGCCAATGCGGCCACAGGCGGAGCCACACCGGCGCCCAACGACCCGCCGCCCCCCATGTCCAGCAGCCCCACCACCGGCAGAGCCAGGTAGCCCGCGAGGCCGAGCGCGATGCGGCCCGGGGTGAGGTCGGCCGTGTCGGCGTCCACCGGGGACACATCGACAAGCTTGACGATGCCGCTCACCAGCACCTCGGCATCGTGCTCGAGCGGCGGCGGAACATCGGCCGAGTGGATGGGCGTGGGGGAGGGTGCAGCAGACATCGTGGGCTCCGGGGCCGTGGGACGTCTGCGTTGTAGGCGGGGCGTCGTGCGGGACTGCGCGCGCACTGTGGGGACTCGGCTGCGCTTCGGTGGCGAAAGTGTGCACGTCTCCGGGGGGCCCGGGAGGTGCGAATTTTTCGCTATCGAAGCGACGAATGTTCGTCCGAAGCAGCCTTCCTGTGGGCCGCTCCAGATCGTAGGGTCGTCGTGCGGCCATCGACGCATCCTGCTTCCCCAAAACCGGCATGTCCTCCCTCCCGTCCATCGCCACGTCACGCCCGGCCACCGGGTCGTGGGTGGTCCTCGTGGTCGATGACGACCCCTCCGTCCTCCGACTCACCCAGCTGGTGTTCTCCACCCTCGAGCTGGAGGGACGGCCGCTGCGCATCATCACCGCCACGTCCGGGTCCGAGGCGCGGGCGGTGCTCGAGCAGCGCAGCGATGTGGCCGTGGCTCTGGTCGACGTCGTCATGGAGACCGAGACCGCCGGTCCCGACCTCGTGCGGTGGATGCGCACCCGCGACGCCCTCGCCGATGTCCGCATCATCATTCGCTCCGGACAGCCCGGCCGCTCCACCTCCGACGCCCTGTGGGAAGCGCTGGGCATCCACGACTACTGGTCGAAGACCGCCATCAGCGTGGCGGAGAGCCGTGCCCGCCTCGGCCGCCAGATCCGCGCCTACGCCGAGCACGCCCGCCGTGTGGGCCGCGACACCGGCACGCGCTGGTGCCTCACCGCCGACCACCCGGCCGCCATCTGGACCACCGCATCCGAGGCGCTGCTGTCCCTCGGCGCCAGCATCTGCGCCACCACCACCGGCACCCCGGCCGTGGTGTTCGGACGCGAAGGCCTCCCCCCGGCGCCCATCCTCACCTCGGCCCTCGCCCGTGCCGGCGCAGTGCGATGGGTCCTCGGCCCCGGTCGGCTCGAAGCGTGGCCCAGCCGCTTCACCGTCGAGGTCGAGGCGGTCCCGGTCGTCCACAGACCCGCCGGCACCCTCCTACTGTCCCCCCACGCCGCAAAGCTGTTCGCCGGGCACCCGTGCGAAGCGGCCGCAGGTGCACCCGGCTGGACCTGGACCCACACCGGCGATGTCCCCGGTCCCCTGTCCCTGCGCGCCCTCGCCTACACCAGCCGCTACGCCGGCACCGCCCTCATCGCCGACCTCGCCGCCATCCTGCGCTGCGCCGACCCCAACAACGTCTTCGATGGCCTCACCGGGCTCATGGTCGTGGATGAGGGGCGCTTCGTCCAGTACCTCGAGGGTCCGGAGCACGCCGTCCGCGCCACCTTCGCGCGCATCTGGGCAGACCCCCGACACACCGACGTGACCGTCATTCTCGACACACCGGTCGACCGCCGACTCACCCCCGACGGCCCCATGGACGTCCTCCAGCCGGCCGGCGGCCCGATGCCACCGCAGCTCCAGCCCCCCAACCCCTCGCTCGACCGCACTCCGGCTGCATTTCTCGACGCCATCCACCGATGGGCACGGCCCGCGGTCACGGTTCACCTCCCCGAGCTGCCCCGCGCTGGAGCTCTGGATGGCTGACCACCCCCCCGTCGACCAGCGCACCCTGGCCGCCCTCGGAGGCGTGGTGGCCGGCCTCGCCCACGAGCTCAACACCCCCCTCGGCGCCGGTCGGACCGCTGCCGAGCTGCTCACCTCCGAGCTCCACCAGCTGTCCCGGCAGCTCGACCAGGGTCCGGTCTCCGAAGCCCGACTCCGCGCTTCCCTCGGGGTGTTGCACGAGACCACCAGCCTGGTCCAGCGCAGCCTCGACCGCCTCACCACCCTCGTCACCGCGGCCCGCCACGCCACCCCCGACGACTGGAACCCGGCCCCGCGCCCCACCGACTTCGCCCCTTGGGCCGCCCGCCTCCAAGCCGGGCTCACCGAGCTCATCGCACGCCAGGGCGCGTCTCTCGACTTCGAGGTTCCGCCGCTGGACTGCCTGGATGTCGCCGCAGGTGCGTTGTGGCAAGTGGTGTCCAACCTGGTGTGCCACGCCGGCCGACGGGGCTTCTCGCCCGATGTCCCCCACCCCCGGGTCCGGGTCCGGTTCGGCATCACCGACACCCACCTCACCGTCGAGGTCACCGACAATGCGCGCCGCCTCGACCCCGCCGTGTGGGACCGGGTCTTCGAGCCCTTTGCCGCCATGCTCGGCACCGGCAACGGCTCCGGCCTCGACCTCCACATCGCGTGGTCGGTGGTGACGGCGGTGTTCTCGGGGGAGCTTTCCTTCGGCGTGGTGCCCGACGGTGGCCATCGCTTCGACGTTCGGCTGCCCTTCGGCTCGGCCGGCCTCCCCGCCCCACCCACCGTCGCCCCGCCCATCCACATCCCGCTGCGCACCGAGTTTCCGGCCGAGCTGTGGGTGGCCTACCGCGACGACCTCGACCTCCTCGCCCACGACCTCTTCGCCGAGACCAACCCCGAAGCCCTCCGCCGGCTGTGCCACAAGCTGGGAGGGTCGGCCGGCTTGTACGGTGTGGTCCCGCTGCGCGAGGCTGCGCTAGCCCTGCAGCACACCCCCGACCCGGTGCACGACCGTCCCCTCCGCAGCCACCTCCAGGCCGTCATCGACGCCACCCGCAAGGCCGTGGATGCCCTGACCTGACCGCTACCCCTCGCGGGGCGTCTGGGCATCGAGCGGCGTGATGCCGTGGCGAATGGCGTAGCGCGTGAGGCCGGCCACCGAGTGCACGTCGAGCTTCCGCATCAGCCGCAGCCGCACGGCCAGCACCGTCTTGTGCTTGATGCCCAGCCGTGCCGCGGCCTCCTTCGCCTCCAGCCCCTCGGCCACCAGCTGCAACACCTCGCGCTCTCGCTTGGTGAGCCGCACATCGGAGGGCTGGCGGGTGTGGTCCATCGCGCCGCCCACCACCACCCCGGTCACCTGGGGCGACAGGAACATCCCCCCGCGGGCAGCGGCCTCGACCGCCCCTCGAATCAACGCGGGGGCGTCGCTCTTGAGCACATAGCCGCGCGCTCCCGCCTCCAGGGCCTGCATCACCGCCTCGCCATCGCTGCGGAGAGACAGGATGACCACACTGCCGGGCAGCCCCCGGTCCCGCCAGGCGCGGGTGACCGAGATTCCGTCGAGAACGGGCATGGTGAGGTCAACCACCGCCACATCGGGTCGGGCGGTCTCCCCCAACGCCAGCAGCTCCTTGCCGTCGCCCGCCTCGCCCACCACGCGGATGCGGTGGTCGGACTCCAGCACGGCGCGGATCCCGTGACGGGTGACGGCGTGGTCGTCGGCGATGAGGACACGAATCATCCGGAACTCCGGGGGTCGGGACCGGTGTCCCGGGTCGAGAAGGCATCGAGCATCGACACGAGCACGCGCGGGGAGACGGGCTTGGTGAAGACGCGGTCCACGCCGGCATCTGCGAAGGCGCGTAGCTTGCCGGGGTCGTCGTGACCGGTGAGCGCCACCAGCAGCACGGGCGCGGCATCGGGGTCGAGGCCCGCCAGCCGACGAATCTCCAGAGCAGCGGTGCTGCCGTCCATCACGGGCATGTCGGAGTCCAACAACACCGCATCGGCCCGCTGTGCGCGGAAGAGGTCCACCGCCTCGGCGCCGGTCTCGGCCAGCCGGATGGTGGGGGTGGGCTCGAGCTGGGCGATGAAGTGCTGGAGGAGGCGCCGGATGGGGGCGTCGTCGTCGGCGATGATGACCTGGAGCGCCTTCTTCACAGGCACCGGCGCAGCGAGGGGAGCTGCGGCCACCCGGCTGAAGGCCCGCTCCAGAGCACTGCGGGTGACGGGACCGCGCAATGTGGTGTCGGCTCCACCCGCCACGGGCGCCCCCACCGGTGCCACGACAATGACGGCTGCTCCGGCACACTGCGCGGCTGGAGGCGCCACCCCACACGCCAGGAGGTGCGTGGGAGCGGTGTCGGTCACGTGGGCCCCCATGGATGCGAGCTGACACCGCAGCAGCGCGACCGCGTCCGCTGCGAAGCCCACCAGCTGCACCCGCTCGGGCCGCGCCGTGGGCGCTTTGACCGGCACCACCGCCCCCGGCACCTGCATGCAGAACGTGGCGCCTGCACCGGGCTGTGAAGAGACGTCGAGCGCCCCACCCAGCCGCTCCACCAGGCGGTGGCAGATGTAGAGCCCCAGCCCCACCCCACGTGCCGCCCCCGTCGCCCCGCGCACCTGGCTGTAGGCGCGGAACAGGCCGGCCTGCTCGGCACCGCTCAGGCCCGGCCCGGTGTCGGTCACGCGCACACGCACGGCATGGTCGACCCGGTCCACCCGGACCGTCACGCCCCCCCGGTCGGTGTACTTGATGGCGTTGCCGATGAGGTTGGTGACCACCTGGCGCACCCGGTCGGGGTCGGTCTCCACACGACCGGTCCCGGGATCGACGGCCACCCGCAGCCACAGCTGCTTGCCGGCGGCCCGCGCCCCGAAGCTCTCCACCACCTCTTCCACCACCTCGCCGGGGTCGACCGACCGGGTGGCGATGCGCAGCGTGCCCGACTCGAGGCGCGACAGGTCGAGCAGCTCGGTGAGCATGTGCGAGACCTGTGCCGATGCGCCGCGGACCGCGTGCACCATGTCGGCGTGTTCGGTGGGAAGGTCGGCCCCTCGGAGGGCTTCGGTCATGGCCAGGATGGACTGGATGGGGCTGCGGATCTCGTGGGAGATCTGACCCAGCATCTGCTGACGGTGCGTGTCGGCGCGCTCCATGTCGGCCAGGGCGGACGCGAGCGCACGCGTGGACAGCACCCGACCCGTGACCTCCCGGTAGATCCAGATCCGCCCCCGCCGACCATCGGCATCGAGCACCGCTCGGCTGGACCGCTCGAACACCCGCCCGTCCTTCAGAGCGAGCTCGTCCACCTGCAGAGTGTCCGACGCCTCCACCTCCTGCAGGCGGGCGACATAGCCGCCAGGGTCGGTGTACAGCGCCGCCACCCCTCGGGCCGCCCGGCGACGGTCTCGGCCCACGAGCGATGCGGGGTCGTCGAGCCCGAACAGGCGCCCGAACGCCGGGTTCACCAGCGTGATGCGACCATCCGCAGACTCCATCAACACCGCGGTGTCCATGGCGGAGACCAGCAGCTCGTGCCGGTGGCGCAGCAGGGCCTGGTCTGCTTCGACCGCGAGCGCACGGGCGGTCTGGTCGGCCACCCGCTCCGTCCACGCCTGCACGTTCTCAATCGCGGCACCCAGGACCGGACCAATCGTGCGGGCCCGGTCGAGGCTGGCGCGGTCGAAGGCACCGGGCTGGCCATGCACCGCCACCATCACGCCGGTCTCGCCATCGGCCGAGATGGGCGCCAGCAGCAGGCTCTCCACACCCGCCCTCTGGTGCGCTGGACGCTCGAGCCACAGCGGCACCTTCTGGGGGCGATGCACGAGCACCGGCCGTCCGCGTCGGGCACGCTGGAACGCACCGGCCCACCGAAAGTGCGGCGCGGTGGTCCAGCGGGGGTGGGTGGACGCCCGGACCACCCCCGTCTCCCCGCCCGTGACCAGCACGAGGAAGGCCTCATCGGCCTGAAGCAGCACCCGCGCCGTCTCCAGAGTCCGCTCCAGCGCGTCGTCTCGACCAGACGCCCCCACGATGCGCGCGATGCCATCGAGCGCCGCTGCATTCTCCGCCCGCGCGGCAGCCAAGGCCTGGCGGGTGGCGTGCAGCTCCAGCTCCCGTTCCCGGAGCTGTTCTGCGAGGGCGTCTGCGTTCACGGGGCGTCCGGAAACGCAACAGCGGAGATCATGAGGTTGGCGTGCTGGTTCTCGTGGTCGCCGTGACGCGGTCCCTGCTCGCCGAACGTGAACCACCCGAGCACGGGTCGACCGCCAAAGGCATCCGCGACCTGGGGGGCGACCTCGGGCAGGCGGTCCCCGACCGCGATGGAGCAGCCTGCGCAGTAGATGACCAGCCCTCCGGCCGTGCCTTCCGCCGCCACCGCATCGCGGGCCACGCGACCGGCCCGGGCGACGAGCGCTTCGGGAGAGCCGTGCATGAGCACCACATCCTGTCCCTCGTGCGCATCGGCAAAGAGGTCGATGGCGCCGTCGCCCACATCGCTGGCGGGATGGGCCAGGGCATAGATGGGCTGACCCGCCACGCGCGACACCGTGCGGCCCAGCGGAAACAGCGTGGTGGCGGCCAACACACTGCGTCCATCGGCCCGGCAGGCGCTCAGCAGGCCGTCGGTCCAGCGGTCGTACACCTCGGCGGCAGGCGCGCCGTCGAGCTCGTGGATGCGGCGACCGGTCGCCCGGGTGACCCGCGCCTGGAAGGCGGTGGCGAGGTATCCCGACTGGTGCGCCACACGGGGCAGGTCGTCGCTGTACACGGTGAGCAGCGCAAGACCAGCGTCGGTGACCCGGTCGCCCGCGCCCACCCGCCACAGGCCGGCCAGCGCTTCGTCTGCCGCCGAGCCCCCCACCACCGGCACCGACGCCCCGAAGGCATCCGCGATGCCCTCGAGCATGGCCTCCTCTTGCCCGGGAGTGCTCAACATCACCACCAGGTCGGGCACCTCGCCGGGTCGGTCCGCTGCGGTGCCGGCCGCCTCTGCCACGGCTGTGGCCAGCGCGCGGGGTCCGTCATGATCCGCCAGCGCGCCGCTCGCCGCCCCCAGGTCCACCGACGCATCGCGCATCCAGCACAACGCCCCGAGCACCGGCCCGCGGAACAAGCCTTGCTCGGTAAACAGCCCCCCCGACGTGGTGGTGCCCGCCACGGGGACCTCGGGACCGAGCGCCGCACGTGTGGCGGCGAGTGCATCGGCCAGCGCGATGGTCTCGGTGACCACCACCAGCACACCAGCGGGCGGACCGGGCAGAGCAGAGAGGAACGCGGCCCAGTCGGCGAGGGGCGCCAGACCATTCGAGGCGAAGGAGACCAGGGCCAGCCCCGGGTGGGAATCGGACATCGCAGAGCTCCCGAGTCGCAGGTGCCCCTATGCGATCGACCGGAGCAGCGGCGATCTGGAGGCTCGCTTCACCCTGCGTGAGAGTGCTCTGGCGCACCGCACAGGCACGCGGCCTACTCGACCTCGATGCCTGCGTTCAGCTCGAAGCCTGTGATGGTCTGCAGCTCGCTGCTGTCGGCGTCGTAGAAGCTGATGCGGCCCAGGTCGTGTTCCTGGCTGATGTAGACCGACCGGGTGCCGGGGAGCACACCCAGGTGGACGGCCGGGCTGCGTAGGGAGATGTCGTCGTGCAGCAGCGACGTGAAGTCCAGCTGCACCACCCGCGGCTCCGCTTCGAGGATGACGAAGCCCAGGTCGCCGTCTTCGGTCTCGGCCGTCTCGGTGGGCGCGGCCGGCAGGCGGATGGGGTTGGCGAAGAAGTCCGCCAGCTCCACCATCGTGAGCGCGTGCTCGTCGAAGAAGACCGAGTCGACGTCGGTGTCGCCGTTCTCGATGTCGTGGGTGAGCAGCGCCACCCGCCCGTCGGGGCTCACCTCCACGCCCGAGATGGGCTTCACGCTGCTGTGCACATCCACCGCGTCCCCGGCGCCCGTGCGGTCCCAGCTGGCATAGCGAGACACCCCGCTGGCGGTGCTGTAGAGCAAGGCCGTCTCGTTGTCCGGGCTCATCACGATGCTGCCCAGCACTTCTCCCGAGGGCAGAGCCACCACCTCGGGGGTCGCGGTGAGGTCGAAGAGGTCGTAGATCCACAGCTCGCCGGTGCCCCGTGCCACAGCCACAGCCTGCAGGCCGTCGGGCGTCACGTCGAGGTCGGTGGGGGTGTCGCCCACATCGACAAAGTCCACCGCACCGTCCAGCAGCCCCACCACCAGCAGATGGGGCGCGCCGAACTGACGCACGAGAGCCTGCGTGCCGTCCGGGGTGAGCAGCAGCTCTTCGGCCAGTGGCGGCTCGATGGTGTCTTCGGCGATGGCGATGCGCTCGGGTGTGGGCGTCTCTGCATCGAGCTCGACCACCGCCAGGTAGGCGTCGCTCACCACCACCATGCGGGCGCTGTCGTCGGAGAATTGGATCTCACGGGGGTTGAAGCCCACCACCATGGGGAAGTGGTCACCCGTGTCGACATTCACGAGAGACACCTCGTTGAACGACCACGCGCCGTCGGAGAGGTCGCCGTCCTCGCGGGCACCAGCATCGTGAAAGAGCGCCACCCATGCGCCATCGGGGGTCATGACCATCTGGTTGAAGTCGGGGCGCACCGACACGCGGCGCTCCTCGAGGGTGTCGGCGTTGAGGATGGAGAGGTCGTCGGTGCCGCGGTTGAAGACCACCGCTGTGTTGCCATCGGCGGTGGTGCGCACCACGTGCGGGTCGACGCCCACTTCGGTGGTGACCACGGAGAGGTCGGCAGTGGCGATGCGGGTGACCGTGCCGCGGTCGGGGTTGGCCACGAACACGTACCGAGCGGTGGGCGCAGGCGACAGAGAGCTGTAGTCGTCCTCCACCTCGGGGTCGTAGTCGTCGGCTTCGGAGTCTCCCGAGTCGTAGGCCGCGCCACCACCCGCGTCGCCCGCGTAGGCGCCCCAGCCGGAGTCCCACGCTCCCGAGTCCATGCCGCTGTAGGAACAGGCCGTCGACAGCGACAGTGCGAGCGGGAGGACGATGCGTCGGGCCATGGCGGCTCCTGTTGTGGTGCGAGTCGACACGCTGCGTAGCAACATCCATACCGGGTCGAGAGCGTCGATGAGCACGCCATCTCTGTGAGAGTTGTCCGGGGATGGTCCCGATCATCGCGGCAGGAATGTCGCAGTCGACCTACGTTCCCGGGCATTTCGGTGCGCCGGAGACCCAATGTCACGCGAAGACCTGTTGCCCCGTCCCCATCCCAGCCCCTGGCTCGGTCCGCCCCGCTCGGCCCCACTCGCCGACGACCACGCCGTCGACCTCCGCGGCGACGCCCTCGTGGGCAAGCGCGTGGCCCTCCTGGTGTGTGGCGGCATCGCAGCATTCAAGGCCCCCCTCACCATCCGGGCGCTCCGCAGACAAGGCGCCGAGGTCACCGCCTTCGCCAGCCCCGAGTCGCTCCGGTACGTCACTGCAGACACGCTGGCTTGGGCCGCCACACGTCCGGTGGTCACCAAGCTGTCCCCCCAAGCCGAGCACCTCTCGGGCGCGAGCCCCTTCGACGCCTACCTCGTGGCCCCCGCCACCTACAACACGGTCAACAAGCTGGCTCTGGGCATCGCCGACACCGTGCTCACCGCCACCCTCGCCTCCGCCCTCGGTCGCATGGAGCGCGGAGACGCCGCCGTGTTGGTCGCGCCCACCATGCACGGCACCATGCACAACGCCATCCTCACGGCGTCTCTGCAGAAGCTCTCCCACCTCGGCGTGCGGGTGATTCCCCCGCGCGATGCATACGGCAAAGACAACATCCCCGACGAAGCGGTGCTGGTGGCCGAGACCTGCGCAGCGCTGCCCGATGCCCCTCTCCGGGGCCGACGCGTGGTGGTGGTGGGCGGTCCCGACGGCCTCGGCCAGAAGGTGGCGGTCGACCTCATCCATCGAGGAGCGGCGGTCCTGCACGTGCAGCTGCCGTCCGACGTCCCCCCCAGCCCGGTCTCCGACCCCATCCTGGTCTCCGACCTTGCCGACGCCCGCGGCCGCCTGATGCTCGCGCAAGGGCCGTGGGATGCCGTGATCGATGGCACCGGCGGTGGTCTCGGCGAAGCGGCCACCATGGTGTTGTCTTCGGAGGGCGCCCACGCACGGCTCGACGGCGGCCCCCAGCTCACCCGGTCCGGCGTGGTGAGCGCCGTACGGACCACCCTAGTCGGGTAGGCTCGACACCGGCGGCCCATCCGCAATCACCACCGTCTGTCCCACCGCCAGCACGCCCGAGTCCACCAGCTGCAGCAGCAGCTCCGACCCCACATGCACACATCCCCCCGAGCGGGCCTCGCCCAGGTTGGCAGGGTCGGGTGTGCCGTGCAATGCAATCGAGTACCAGTACGGCGTGCCCCGATACATGCGCATCTTGGGGCCCGTCACCGCACCTGCAGAGTCGAGCCCCACATAGGCCACACCGTAGGCTTGGTCGGGCTGGCCGTTGCCGTCGAAGTCCAGGGACGACATGTTGCGGTACAGGCGTGCCAGGCCATCGGGTTCATCGACGAACGGACCGTAGGTGGCGTCGGACGACCAGCGGGCGCGAAGGTGGGGGGCGATGGCGTTGCGGTCCCCCCGTTCGGTCAAGACCAGGTCCACCGTGAACGTACCGGTGGGCGTGATGCGGTCGGACATGGTGGTCTTTGTGCCCGTGCCGCCACGCCCCACGCCCACCGCAGCCTGCTGGACCATGCGCCCGGCTTCGTCGAAAAGATAGACCTGGCGCCCGGTCCGGTCGACGTGCACCCGCGAGACGTCTCCGGCCAGAGCCAGCATCGGCAGCCACCACATCGCACACCTCCAGACGAGCCGTGAACGTGGCCCATGCTTCCCCCGGATGCAAGAGACGCGTCGACGCCCCCCCCCGAGCCGATATGCGGTCCGTCCACGATGCCCGAGGTGGTCGATGTCTTCGCGTGCCCTACTGACCTTCTGCGGTGTGTTGGTCGCTTGCAGGGGAGACAACAACCCCTCCAAAGCCGCGTCGCTCCACCCCGACCGTCTCGATGGCCCCGTCGAGGTCATCGTCGACGACGAGGGACTGGCCCATATCTACGGCGAAGACCCCGACGACGTCTACTTCATGCAGGGCTACGTCACCGCCCGCGACCGCCTGTTCCAGATGGACCTCCTCCGTCGGCGTGCGCAGGGCCGTCGGGCGGCCGTCCTGGGTCCCGACCTCATCGCATCCGACAAACAAAGCCGGGCTCTGCGCTTCGTCGAAGCCGGCGACGCCACCCTCGCCGCTCTCGCCACCGACGACCCCACCATCCACGACGCCATGGTGGCCTACGCCGCCGGGGTCACGGCCTTCATCGACGACGCCAGCGCAGGCACCAACGGCGCCAGCCTCCCGCCCCAGTTCGCCGCCCTCGGCTACACCCCCGAGCCATGGAAGGCCGAAGACTGCGCCGCCATCGAGAAGCTCATCACCACGGGCCTCGCCATGCGGCCCGACCAGGACCTCACCCTCGGCCTCATCAAGGTGCTCCTGGGCGACGACGCCTTCGCCGACCTCTACCGCTACACCCCGTTCGACGAAGCCACCGTGGTGCCCGGCTTTCTCGACCAGGTCGACGCCGCGCGCACCAGCCCCCCCCCCGAGCCCCGCACCGCGCGCCCGGCCCATGACCGCCTGGCCGCCGCCGAGCCTGCACACCTGCTCGCGGCCATCGACCACGCCCGGTCTCTCGACATGTCGCTCGGCGGCAGCAACAACATGGCCATCTCGGGCGCAAAGAGTGCGTCTGGATACGCGCTGCTCGCCAGCGACTCCCACCAAGGGATTGAACACCCCGCCGTATACTACGCAGTACACCTTTCCACCGCACAAGCTGGCGGCTCCCTCGACGTGGTGGGCGCCACCTTTCCGGGCGTTCCCTTCGTGATGTTCGGCCACAACGCCACCATCGCCTGGGGCCCCACCACCTCCATCTACGACGTGGCCGACGCCTACCTCGAGACCACCTCCGGCGACGACGCCGTGCTGTTCGAAGGTGCTGCCGTCCCCCTCGAGATCACCGACCACATCATCGAAGTGGCCGGTGGCGAGTCGGTCGAGTTCCAAGCCAAGGTCGTCCCACACCACGGCCCCATGCTCCCGAGCGATGGCCTGCCCCTGCCCCTGTCCGTCTCCATCCGCTGGACCGGCTACGACGCCCGCTCCGCTGCCCGCGCCTTCTACGAGCTCAACGCAGCCCACGACTTCGACAGCTTCCGCGGCGCGCTCTTCCACTACTTCACCGGCGGCATGCACTGGGTCTACGCCGACGTCGACGGCCACATCGGCTACTCCAGCTACACCGACGTCCCCGTCCGCGAGGTGGTCGACCCCACCAACCCACCCATCGCTCTGCTGCCCGGCGACGGCGGCTACGAGTGGCTGCCCGGCACCGAACACTCGTATGTTCCCCTCGCCGAAGACCAGGTGCCTTGGGTGTACGACCCTCCGCAAGGTTGGCTCGCCACCGCCAACAACGACCCCGTCGGCCAGACCCACGACAACACACCCTTCGACGACGCCATCTACCTGTCGGGCGTGTTCGACATCGGCACGCGCGCCTACCAGCCCGGCCGCCTGTTCGAAGACCTCCTCGCCACCGACGGCACCATCGACTTCGACCAGCTCAAGGACGTCCAGCTCGACACCACCACCCGCCTGGGCGAGCGCCTCCTGCCGTACCTCATCGACGCCGAAGCCCGGCGCCCCGACCTCGTCGACAGCCGCAGCACCGAGGCCCTCGACCTCCTCTCGGCCTGGGCCACCGACGGCTACCCCTGCGGCGTCGACGACGTGGGCCCCACCCTCTTCCACGCCTGGCTGGCCATCGTCACCCGCGAGGTCCTCGAAGACGAGGCCGGCGGTGTGTTGGGCGACCTCCTGTTCCAACAGATGGACGGTCAATTCGGTCTCGTCACGTCCAAGTTCCTGCTCCACTTCCTCCAGGCCACCGACGACAACCTCGCCGCCATCGAAGCCGGCACCATGCCCTTCCCCTCCGCCACCGGCACCAACTACTTCGACGATAGCCGCACCCCCGAGCTCGAGACCCGCGACGCCGTACTCCTCGGCAGCCTGTCCCTCGCCCTCGACGAGCTGGAGGTCATCTTCGGCAACAAGGGCGCCGACCCCAACAACCCCGCCACCTGGCGCTGGGGCCTGTGGCACACCATCCAGCTCGACGACCGGGCCCTCGCGTCCGCATCGAGCGACGTGTTCGAGAAGCCCGGCGGTCTCTACACCGTCGACGTCGCCGACTACGACCTCCTCTCCGAAGCCGCGCTGCCCGACACGCTGAACACCACCAACGCCCCCAGCAACCGCTTCGTGTTCGAGCTGGTGCCCGGGGCCATCCGAGGCGAGTGGATCCTGCCCGGCGGCCAGTCCGAGCGCCCCGACAGCCCCTTCCACAACGACATGCTCCAAGAGTACGTCGACGGCCACCACCGCACCATGCGCTTCTACCGAAACGAGGTGGAGGCCGCGGTCCACGAGCGGTGGGCGGTGCCGGCTGGCTTCCCCGACTCCGGCAGCATCACAGTGGAGTAGCCTGCACCCCACAAATCTCACAAAACAGCGAAACTCTCCGAAGGATTCGGGTCGCGCCGTGTAGCACCGGACGAACCGCTCTTCCGGAGGCCCCATGTCGCTTCGCCAAGCACTCCTCGCCCTCGCCGCAGGCCTGTCCATCACCGCCTGCGTGCCGCCCCCCCACGCCACCGCGCCCACCGAGACCGCCCCCCCCGAGCTCGAGCTGGTCACCTACCAGGTCGACCCCTCCCAGACCGCCAAGGTGCAAGCCATCCTGCGGCGGGTCTTCTCCGGCGTCGGCGAGGTCCACGGCACGCTCTCCGAGGCACCCGGTGGCCGCATCGCCGTGCTCGCCCCCGCGACCGTCCATGAAGGCGTGGCCAGGCTGGTGGCCGACATCGGCCAGAACACCGAGCCCGACCCCGCTCCCGCCAACGTGCGCTTCACCTACTGGATGGTGGGTGGCAGCCCGGCCGACACCGACACCGGTCCCCTTCCCGTCGCGCTGAAGCCCGTCTCCGACACCCTCGCCGCCATCGTGGGCTGGGACGGCCCCCAGTGGTTCCGGCTCGTGGGCCACACCACCCTCACCAGCATCGACGGAGACCGGGCCGAGGCCGAGTCGTCGTCTCTGCAGATCCAACAGATCGCATCCATCGACCCAGCCACCGGCACCATCATCGCCGACGTCGACCTGGAGCTGTGGGTGGACGACAGCGGCCGGATTCCAAGGATGGAGACCCGCGTGCAGGTGCAGCCCGGCCAGACCCTCATCCTCTCCACGCTCGACGGCGGGGGCACGCTGCCCGGCCACCTGTACGTCATCGTCCGCGCCGACATCCTCCCGGGCGCGTGAGCCAAGGCACGCCAGTCGGCCTCGACCGCGCGGCCTTCGACGCCCTGTACGCCCGCCTGGAACGACCGCTGTACAACGTGGTGCTGCGGCGCCTGTGGCAGGTGCAGGACAGCCACGAGGTGGTCCAGGAGGCATTTGTGCGCCTGTGGGACATGCGCCACCGGGTGCGCATGGAGACCGTCGAGCCACTGGTCTGGCGAATGGCCCTGAACCTGGCCCGCAACCGGGCCCGGCGACGGCGCCTCTGGGGCTGGTGGTCCACCGAGACCGACACCACCCCCGACCTCCGCAAGAGCGCCCCCCGCGCCCTCGACGACCACGCCCGCGCGCTCCAGGTGCGGGCCGCCGTCGAGGCACTGCCCGAGAAGCTCCGAGATGTGGTCATGCTGTGTGAGTTCTCCGGACTGTCCTACGCCGAAGTAGGCCGCGTGCTCGACATTCCCGTGGGTACAGTGGGCTCGCGCAGAAACGCCGGCCTCGCCGCCCTCCGCCGCCACCCCACCATCCGCCGCCTGAGAGAGACCGATGAGGCCTGACTCCCACGACGTCCTCCAGTCGCATGTCTTCGCCAACCTCGCCCCACCACCGGGCGGACTTCAGGCCGTGCGTGCCCGCCTCCGCGCACGCCAACAGCGGCGACGCATGGGGGCAGGCCTCGCGCTCGCAGCCCTGGCCCTGCTGGTCATCCTGCCCTCGTTGCTGGCGCCCCGCACCACACCCACCACCGACTGGTCGACCGACGTGGCCCTGACAGCCGTCGCAGGTGGAGAGCCAAGGGTGACGGCTCGGTCGGGGACCGCCATCCAAGAGGTCGCACGGAATGGAGACATCGTGATGGTGCGCATCTTGGGCAACAGCTCCGTTCCGACAGAACACTGAGTCCTCGGTTGAGGCTGCCTCCAGGGGGAGGTGGCCCCAATAGAAGACATCTCGCAAACAACGGGACCTCAAGAGTCCTCCCCCTTCAGGCGGAGGGGCCCCAACAAAATACATCTTGCAAACAACGGGACCTCAAGAGTCCTCCCCCTCCCAGGGGGAGGTGCCTGCGAAGCAGGCGGAGGGGGCCCCAATAGAAGACATCTCGCAAACAACGGGACCTCAAGAGTCCTCCCCCTTCAGGGCCCCAAAGGGGGAGAACTTCGCGGTGGAGAGCACTCTGGTCGGTCAGCCTCGACCGAGTCGTTCGGAGCGTGAGCGTCAGCGAATAAAGCGACGAATCGGGCACCAACCCATCGATTTGCCGTCCCCCGAGCCCATCGAACCCCATACCCGACAGCCGGCCCGGGACCAGGCACCAGCCGTCGAACCCTGCGAACCATCGTCCAACGGCACCGGGCCCGCACAGGGGGTCCAGGGGGACGTACGGAGCGAAGCGAGTAGTCCCCCGGCCGGAGGGGCCCGGGGAGGACGGAGTTCTCCCCGGAAAACAGGGGGTGTTCGGGGGACGGAGTCCCCCGCTGATGCACCAGCAGTCAGCCTGGAGCCAACCTCGACCGAGGACACAGTGTTCTGTCGGTGGAGCGCACGACTTGTGCGGGTAGAAGACCCGTCCCAGGGGGAGGTGCCAACGAATCAACCACCCCAGAGTCCTCCCCCTCCCAGGGGGAGGTGCCTGCGAAGCAGGCGGAGGGGGCCCCAAAACCCCCATCAATACAACGCTCCAAGCACCAGCCGCGGATCCGGATAATCCCGCAGCGCCTGCGCCCGGTCAGCCGCACTCACCGCCCCCGGCAAGTCGTGGGTGGCAGGCCTCACCAGCGACAGCTGGAAGTGCAGGTGGGGATTCCAGCCCCCATTCTCATGCGCCTCACCCACCGTGCCCAGCTGCGCACCCGCACTGAAGGCATCCCCCTCGCGCCAGCGGCCCAGGCTGGTGCGGCTCAGGTGCCCATGCAGCGCATACACCACCTGCCCCAGCCACTCGTGGCGGGTGATGATGGTGGGGCCGTAGTCGTAGGGAAGGGCGTTGTCGCCCAGCTTGTGGATGGTGCCGCCGTAGAACGCGAGCACCGGTTCGCCCGCCGGACAGCCGATGTCGATGCCCACATGGATGTTGCGGATGCCCTCGAACTGGGCGCCCTTGTACATGCCCGGACGAACCTCGTCGTACTTGCCCACGCCATACCGGTGCGTGAGCGTCCGGTTCGGGTCGTAGCCGGCAGAGAAGTCGTACAGCTCGTAGTCATCCGGCAGGTGAATGACAGGGTGAAAGGACACCGAGTCGGTGCGCAGCATCGGAGCTCCAGTGGCGAGGCAGCGCGAGGATGTAGCGGACGCGGTCCGGGAAGCCAACCCAAGCCCAACCACCATATACATCTCGATAAAATCATCTACAACAATCTAACAATTCCGCAAACCCACCCCACCCCCAAATCGCGAGAACACCCTACACACCGCCACTCCCACCAACAAACCCAGACCTGGCACGCCCCCTGCACTCCCACCTGGCATCTGACTCGGTAGCTCAGTTGGTAGAGCGCGGAAAAACCCGTCTTCGCCCCCTTTTTGCCCGCACCGTGGGCCGACTGGAGACGGTTATTGCCTGAAGCGCCCGAGGTCGCAGGTTCGAGACCTGCCCGAGTCACTCCCTTCACATCGAGCCGACCGCCATCGGTTCTCATTGGTTGACGACTCCCCCATGGGGGGTTGGCCTGTTCGAACCAGGCACTTCGCTCCGATGGCACCCACTTGCTCGATGTGTCCCCGCCTGCGGTCTGTCACCCACACAACCCGGGCCATTTCCCCCACCTCCCCACATCCACACGCCCTTCTGGACGGGCACGGCCTTTGCACTCTCGGACAAACCAACCCTGAGGTGCCCATGACGACCACACTCCTCGACGCCCTCCCCGACGTCCCCGTGCGCACCGCCATCCGCGAAGCCCTGGGCGACGTCCACGCCGTCCACACCTTCTGCGAAGAGCGCTTCGCCCCCTGCACCGGCTGCTACGAGTGCTGGCTGAAGACCCCCGGCAAGTGTGGGCTCCAAGACGCCGCCAACCCGGTCATGGCCGATGCCATCGCCGCCGACACCGTCATCTGGACCACCCGCGTCCGCTTCGGCTCCTGGGACCCCATCGCCAAGGCCGCCCTCGACCGCTCCATCGGGCTCGTCTCCCCCTTCTTCACCACCGTCGACGGCGAGACGCACCGCCAGAAGCGGTATGCGCACTACCCGCGCTGGAAGGTGGTGGCCGTCACCGACGACCAGACCACCGAAGCCGACCGCGAGCGCTTCCGCACCCTGGTCGCGCGCAACGCCCTGAACCTGCACAGCGAAGAAGCCGTGGTGGCCTTCGTCGACGAAGGTGCATCCGCCGACGACGTCCGCGAGGCCCTCGCCCGTGCCGTTCCTGCGCCGTCGAACAAGGCACCGCCCGCCCCCGACCTCGAACGCGTCGGTGTGGCCCCCACCCCCGGCCGCCCGCGCCACGCCGTGTGTTGGGTGGGCAGCGGCAAGCCTCCGGGCACCAGCACCTCCGAGAAGATGGCCCGCCCGCTCCTCGAGCGCCTCGAACACCGCGGCTGGACCACCGAAATCATCCACACCCGCGCCGTCGCCGAGCTCCGGGCCACCGAAGCCCCCGCGCTCGTGAGCGCCTTCGAGCGCGCCGACCTCCTCATCGTGTCGTCGCCCGTGTACGTCGACTGCCTCCCGGCCTCCGTGCTCACGGGGATGCGGCTCGTCGGACACACCCGCATCTCCCACCCGCCCGTCCTGCTGCCCATCATCCAGTGCGGCTTCCCCGAGGCCGACCACACCACCCTCGCACTGCAGATCCTCGCGGACTTCGCCCAGCGCAACGGCATGGGCTGGGCCGGACACCTGGCCGTGGGCGGCAGCGGCGCCTTCGAAGACACCCAGCTCACCGTGCCGTCTGGCCGAGGCTCCAAGCAAGCACGCGCCCTCCTCGACGCCGCCGCGGCACTCGATGTCGGCAACCCCATCCCGCACCCGGTCACCGAGGCCTTCGCCACCCCCCTCCAGAGCCCCGCGATGTACCGCACCTCCGAACAGCTCGGCTGGCTCGCACAGGCCTGGACCCACGGCGCCATGTTCCACCTCAACGACCGCCCGTTCCCGGAAGCCTCGGACTGAGCTTGCATTGACCCGGGCCTCCCGGGTCCGACTGTGCGAGCTCCCCGCACACATCCACGCGGTGTGCAACGATGCGGGGAGAGAGGACCTCGATGCTCGACGAGGCGGCGCCCCCCTTGCACAACGGCCGGTACCACCTGCAGAAGGTGCTGGGTGCGGGCGGCATGGCCACGGTCTACCTCGCCCGAGATGGCCTGCTGCAGGTCGATCGCGCCATCAAGGTCCTCGCCCCCCACCTCGCAACCCGCCGGTCCATCCGCGAGCGCTTCCTGCTCGAAGCCCGCAGCATGGCGAAGATCTCGGCGCCCAACGTGGTCCGTGTGTTCGACTTCGGCCAGGACGGCGACCGGGTGTTCCTGGTGATGGAAGTCGTCAACGGCGGCTCGCTCATGGACCGCGTCGAGCACGGCGGCCCCCTCCCCGGCGACGAAGCCGCCCGCCTCATCGCCGGCGCGCTCGACGGCCTCTCCGCTGCGCACGCCGCCGGGTACGTCCACCGCGACGTCAAGCCCCACAACATCCTCCTCACCCGCGCAGGCCAGCCCAAGCTCACCGACTTCGGCATCGCCCAGGCCCAAGCCTCCGAGCGCAACCTCACCCGCACCGGCACGGTCATGGGCACCTGGGCCTACATGGCCCCCGAGCAGCGCACCGACGCCAAGCGCGCCGACCCCCGCTCCGACCTCTACAGCATGGGCGCCACCCTCTACGCCTGCGTCACCGGCAACGAACCCTTCGACCTCTACGTCGAGCAGGTCTCGGCCAACCTCCAGCGCCAGATGTCGCCCGAGCTGGCCACCGTCGTCCGCCGCGCCACCCGCTACTCCCCCGCCGACCGGTACGCCTCGGCCGACGAGATGGCCCATGTGCTCCGGTCTCTCGACCCCCACACCATCGCCCACACGCCATCGGCCACCACCGTCCCCGATGCCGGCCACACGCTCGTCCCCGACCTCCACCACACCAGCGCCACCTTCGACCCCAGCTCGCTCGAGCCCGAAGGCGCCGAGCCCCCGCCAGCCCACCTCCTCGACGCCCCCACAGCCCTCACCCCGGCGCCCCCGGGCCTGTCCCGGCCCCCCGCTCCCCGCCGACGGTGGTTCGGCCCCCTCGCCGGCGGGGTGCTGCTGGTGGCCGGTGTGTTGCTGTTCGTCCGCCCCGGCTCCGACCCTCTGC
>Ga0213833_1000279_pt1 | contig 66788 bp, 43 predicted proteins | sample SWATP21_FD_160575 | JGI IMG/M metagenome (GOLD analysis project Ga0213833, IMG submission 160575) | Coastal seawater microbial communities from Marineland, Florida, United States - SWA TP2 #1 | ecosystem: Environmental > Aquatic > Marine > Coastal | place: USA: Florida | collected 2016-08-14
AGGAAGTGCCCACCCCTGCGACGCAGACCCCACCACTTTCTGTGCTCCCGACCAGGAAGTGCCCACCCCTGCGACGCAGCCCCCCAAACTTTCTGACGCCTCGCCCAGGAAGCGCCCAACCCTGCGGCGCAGCCCCCGACACTTTCTGTCGCCTCGCCCAGGAAGTACCTAACCCTGCGGCGCAGCCCCCGACACTTTCTGTCGCTTCGCCCAGGAAGTACCTAGCCCTGCGGCGCAGCCCCCGACACTTTCTGACGCCTCGCCCAGGAAGTGCCCAACCCTGCGGCGCAGCCCCCCGAACTTTCTGAGGTCCTCGAAGAGGGGGAGGCCTAGCCGCGCCTACCGCGCGGAGTCGTCGTCGTCCGCGCCCGACAGTTCCTCGTTCCACCCGAGGCACTCCAGCGACGCCTCATCGACGAGCGCGTACGCCGCCGCCGCCGTCCGGCAGCTCGCGCCCTCGTAGAACCCGAGCAGGCAGGTGTACTCCCGCAGGGTGCTCGCCGGGTCCACGCAGTCCACGTTGGCCTCGAAGAAGGGGCTCAGCCCCGCGGACACGTAGCAAGCGTCCGCCGCCGCCGCGAACGCGGAGCACCGCTCCTGACGCTGCGCCTGGCACCCCGCCGCCAGCCCGGCCACCAGCGCGAGCACCACGAGGGCGGCTTGACGCCGCGCGGCGAGGGCGGCTACGGCTGCGGCCATGTCCGACACTCCCATCGAGTTCTTCTACGACGTGGTGTCGCCGTACTCCCACTTCGCCGCCCACACCGCCGCGAAGCTCGCGGAGACTACCGGCCGCGCTGTGCGTTGGCGCGCGTTCTTCCTGGGCGGCGTCCTCCGCGCGGCGGGCAACGTCGCCCCGGCGACGGTCCCCGCGAAGGGCGGCTTCCTCGGGGTCGACCTGGCCCGGGAGTCGCGCCGCCTCGACGTCCCCTTCTCGATGCACCCGGGCTTTCCGATGAACACCCTGACGCTCATGCGCGGCCTCATCGGCCTCGAGGCCGAGGACCCGGACCACGCCGCCCGCGTCGCGCTGTCGCTGTTCGACGCCATGTGGGTGGACAACGTCCCCACGAGCGATGCCCCCCGCATCGCCGAGGCCCTCACCCGCGGCGGCGTGGACCCCGACGCCTTCGCCGCCCTCGCCGCCGACCCCGCGAACAAGGCGCGCCTCAAGGACCAGTCCGACGAGGCCGTCCGCCGGGGCGCGTTCGGCGCCCCCACCTTCTTCGTCGGCGACCGCATGTGGTGGGGCCACGACCGCATGGACCAGCTCGCCTGGTGCCTCGCTCACGGCTGCTCCTAGCGCCGAGCACCCAATGTCCACCACCATCCTCGGCCGGTTCCGCCAGGGCATCGGGATCGGCGTCGGCCTCGCCGTGCTGGTCTACGTGGGGTACGCCCTCGTCGTCGGCTGGGAGGACGTGGCCGGCGCGCTGGCGTCCTGGGACTGGCGCTGGCTGCCCGTCCTCCTCGCCCTGAGCCTCGTCAACTACGTCATCCGCTTCATCCGCTGGGAGTACTACCTCCGCCTCCTCGACATCCGCGTCCCCCTGCGCACGTCGGCCGCCGTGTTCGTGGCCGGCCTCGCGATGACCGTCACGCCGGGCAAGGTCGGCGAGTTCCTCAAGAGCTACCTCCTCAAGGAGTCGGCGGACATCCCCATGGCCCGGAGCGCGCCGGTCGTGTTCGTGGAGCGCCTGTCGGACCTGCTCGCCCTCGTCCTCCTCGCGGCGGTCGGCGTCGCCGAGTACGGCGGCCCGAAGGCGACCCCGGTCCTCGCCGCCGCGGGCATCGGGATCGGCACCGGGATCGTGGTGCTCCAGAGCCGCCCCCTGACCGACACCGTGCTCGGGCTCCTCGACCGCGCAGGCCTCGGCGCCCTCACCGCGAAGCTCGCGGAGGCGATCGACGCGTCCCGCGCCCTCCTCACCTGGAAGCCGCTGGTGCTCGGCCTCCTGCTCTCCAGCGTCGCCTGGTACGCCGAGTGCGCGGAGTACCTCCTCGCGTTCCGCGGCTTCGGGATCGACTCGATGGACCAGGGCGTGGCCGTGTTCGGCTACGCGTTCAGCACGGTCGCCGGCGTCGTCTCGCCCGGTGGCCTCGGGCCCACCGACATCGGCCTCATCGAGATCGCCCAGCGCTTCACCCCCGCCCTCGACGGGCAGCGGGACGTGGCCACCGCCGCCAGCTTCATCGTCCGCTTCTGCACGCTGTGGTTCGCCGTGATCCTCGGGGCGGTCGCGCTCATGCGCTTCCGCCGGTTCGTGGACGTGGACGCCGACGAGGCGCGCGGAGTCGAGCCTCCCGCCTGAGCGCGGGCCCTACTCGGGCTCCGGCCCCGCCGGCGCCGGCTCCGGCAGCCGCACCTGAGCCACCCCGTCGCCGATGTCGTGCACCGGGAAGCGGAGCTGCCCCTCGCCGAAGGCCTCGTCGCCGACACGTGGGCTGAGCCGCCGCAGGTTCCACCGCGCGCTGATCTCCAGGTCCCGCGGCGCCTCGGGGGGGATCGGCAGGAACACCCGGTCGCTCACCGACCGCCCGGCGCCGACCTGACGCACACCCTCGACGTGCGCCACGTCCCAGATCCGGTGCCGGAGCAGCTCCTGGCCCGCCCGGTCCCGCTCGACCCCTCCGAGGCGCGGCGCGCCCGGGTCCACGTAGCCCCGCTCGTCCAGCCCGCCGATCCGCGCCCACTCGCGCCCGTCGGCGTCCCGCGCGACCACCTCGAGCCACACCTCCTGCAGGTCGAACGGGCCGATGGGGAAGGAGTGTCCGCCGCGCACGTTCGCGCTGGTCACCCGCACGTCGACGCCGTCACCGGTGCCCTCCGGCGCGACCTGGACGACGAGGACGGCGCCGTCGAGCGCCTCGATCAGGGCGCTGCCGTACTCCGTCGCCGCGAGCTCGTCGTCCCCCTCCTCGAACGGGTGCAGCCGACCGGCCACGAACTCCCGCGCCTCGCGGGCCACCGCCTCGACGAGGGCGCCGTCCTCGCCGACGTGGGTAGCGTAGAGCGGCAAGTCCATGTTCATGCCCACGATGTGGTGGTTGTACTGCGCCGGCGACTCGAACCCGAGGTCCCAGCGGCCCCGCGGCGACGGCGTCATGTTCGGCATGTGGCAGTGGTTGCAGTCCACCGGGGCGTCCTGGTCCACGTCGGCGACCTGGACGTGGGTGCTCACCGCCGCTCCCATGTCCGGGCCGAGCTCGACGCGGTGGCAGGAGACGCAGCCGGACTGGCCCTGGGTGTGCCCGATGATGTTGAACCCGGCCCGGTGCGCCCGCGGATCGAGCCGGATGTTCCGTCGCTGCTGGGCCTCGTGGGCGCCGGGGTAGCGCACCGGCTGGCGGTACCACTGGTTGCCGTTGAGGCGGGGGCCGTCGGGTGGGACCGAGGAGTGACAGGCGATGCACGAGACGCCGTCGGACGGCGGCGGGTCCCCGCCCGCGTAGTCGCGCTGGACGGTGCCGGCCAGGACGCGCTCGGGGTCGTGGCAGTTGGCGCAGAAGACCGCCTCGTCGACTCCCCGCTCCTTGACGAGCTCGGCGATGGACATCCGGTAGAGGCGGTTGTCCGCCGCGAACCGGTGCGCCGACCCCGCCCACTGCTCGGTCAGGGCCGGGTGGCAGCCCGCCGCCCCGCAGGAGCGGGAGGCGTCGATGTGGTCCTCATCGAACGCCCAGGGATAGCCGGAGCTCCGCTCCGCCGCGTTCATCGGGACCGCGAACAGCGGGGTGGTCTCGCGGATCGTCGCGAGGTCCGTCGGCGCGAGCACCTTCGCCGTGAGCTCCAGCCGGAACACCCCCAGCGCCACGGCCCCCACCACCGCCGCCACGAGGAGGCCGCGCCGCTGGTCCCCCCGGAGCCAGCCACGCACGAGCTTCATGTGGGGGATGAGCGCGAAGAACACCGCCACCCCGAGCAGCGAGTGGGACTGCTCCGCCAGGACCCGGCTGTCGCCGCGGGCCTGCCAGGACGCCCAGCCCGAGGTCAGCGATCCGCAGACGAGGAACACCAGGATGGCGCCCGTCCAGTGGGCCCCGTGACGCCCCCGGCCGAGCGTCCGCCACCCCACCGCGAGGAGCAGCAGGCCGCTCACCGCCATGGAGCTGAGGACCGCGCCCACCTCCCCTTCCCCGATCTCCTCCGGGGTGGGCAGCGCCTCGAGGAAGAGCCCGGCGCTGCCCAGCAGCACGGCTCCCCCCACGAGGACGCCACGGGCGCGGCGGTCGGGGTGCCTCGCGAAGTGTCCGACGATGCCGGGCAGCACGAGCGCGAGCGCCGTCAGACCCACCGCGATGTGGACCTGGAGGACGGTGAAGTAGCCGGGCGCGTGGATCGTGGCGGGGAGGATGTAGAACCCGGTGAACAGCGCCAGCGCCACGCCGCCGAGCCAGCCGACCTCCGCGGCCCGGGCGAGTCGACCGGCGATGCCTACCGCGGCTGCGGGGCGTTCGGGACCGGGGTCCTCTCCCATGAGCGTGGGGCTCCAGATGACCGATCCGCGGGCACGCAGTCTCGGTCACCGACCGAGGAGCGCGGGGGACGGAGGGCCGGTTTCGGGTCCTCGACGAAAAGCGGGGGCACCCCCAGGCGCCTGCCCGGAAGCACGTGGCCGAGGGCGCCGCAGTGCCCCGTTCGTGGCGCACCGCTCTGGTAGTCTGCGAACCGCCGGAGGAGGCCCGCGGGACCGGGCTTCTCTCCGCTCCCGGCGCCCCGACGCCTCGGAGGGACAGACTCGATGGATTCCGCCCCCTGTGCCACCCCCTGGCGCGCGCTCGTCGCCGCCCTCGCCTTCCTCTCCCGACACCGCGCCGCGCTCCTCGTCGCCTGCGCGCTCGTGCTCGGAGTCGGGTGCCCGGGCGACGACGATGACGACGCCACGTCGAACGACGACGACGCGACGACCCCCGCGGTCGACGACGCCGTCGGGGCGGTCGATCCCGACACCCTCGACTTCGGGGACGTCCTCGTGGACGAGACGGAGACCCGCACGGTCACGATCGAGTCCACCGGCACCGCGGACCTCGTCGTCTCCGCCGCCGGCTCCACCTTCCCCGCGGGCTACTCCACCGCGGACCTTCCGGTCACGGTGGCCCCGGGCACCGACGCCGACATCGACATCGACTTCGCCCCCGACGCCGTCGGCACCTTCGCGGGGGACATCGTCCTGGCGAGCAACACGACCGGAGCTGCCCTCACCATCGCGGTGACCGGCAACGGGTTCGAGCAGTCCGACGAGATCTGCGACGACGGGATCGACAACGACCTCGACACCGCCATCGACTGCGACGACTTCGACTGCAACTCCGACCCCCTCTGCATCGACGAGATCTGCGACAACGGCATCGACGACGACGGCGACGGCGATCTGGACTGCGACGACGACGAGTGTCTCGGCGTCCCCGAGTGCGAGCCGGTCGAGGACTGCGCGAACGGCACCGACGACGACGGCGACGGCGACGTGGACTGCGACGACTCGGACTGCGCTGCGCTGCTCGCCTGCCAGGACGAGATCTGCGACGACGCCTTCGACAACGACGGCGACGGCCTCCTCAACTGCGACGACCCGGAGTGCTTCACCGACCCCGCCTGCCTCGACGAGATCTGCGACAACGGCGTCGACGACGACGCGAACGGACTCGTGGACTGCGCAGACCCGATCTGCGCCGCCGAGCCCGAGTGCATCGCCGAGGACTGCACGAACGGCACCGACGACGACGGCGACGGCGACACGGACTGCGCGGACTCCGAGTGCGTCGCGGACCCCACGTGCATCACGGAGATCTGCACCGACGGGATCGACAACGACGGGGACCTGCTCCTCGACTGCGCCGACCCGGAGTGCGTCGGCGCCCCCACCTGCGTGCCCGAGGACTGCACGAACGGCACCGACGACGACGCCGACGGGGACGTGGACTGCGCGGACTCCGAGTGCATCGGAACCCCCACCTGCACCGGCGGCGAGGACTGCTCGAACACGATCGACGACGACGGCGACAACCTCGCCGACTGCGACGACACGGACTGCGCCTCGCTCCCCATCTGCGCGGTCGAGGACTGCGCAGACGCCGTGGACAACGACCTGGACGGGCTCCTCGACTGCGCCGACACGGACTGCATCGGCGACCCGGTCTGCACCGTCGAGGTGTGCGACAACGGGACCGACGACGACGGCGACGGCCAGATCGACTGCACCGACTCCGAGTGCGCGACCGACGCGGCGTGCATCGCCGAGGACTGCGACGACGGCGTCGACAACGACGGAGACGGCTTCGTGGACTGCGCGGCCCCCGAGTGCGCCTCCGACTCCGCGTGCATCCCCGAGTCCTGCAACAACGGCGTCGACGACGACGGCGACGGGCTGCTCGACTGCTCCGACGACGAGTGCGTCGCCTCCTCCTTCTGCATCGCCGAGGACTGCACGGACGGGATCGACAACGACGGCGACGGCGACCCGGACTGCGCCGACGACGAGTGCACGTTCACCGTCGGCTGCAATGGCGAGGACTGCCTCAACGGGGTCGACGACGACGGCGACAGCCAGATCGACTGCGCGGACGGGGACTGCACGGGCGCCCCCGTGTGCACGACCGAGGACTGCACGGACGGGATCGACAACGACGGCGACGGCTTCATCGACTGCTCCGACGTCACCGCGAACGACCCCACCGATCCCGACTGCGACACCGACCCCGCCTGCGTCCTCGAGCTGTGCGCCAACGGCACCGACGACGACGGCGACGGCTTCACGGACTGCGCCGACTCCGAGTGCACGACGGACCCGGTGTGCGTCGTGGAGGACTGCTTCAACGGGAACGACGACAACGCCGACGGGCTCGTGGACTGCGCCGACCCCCAGTGCACCGCAGAGCCGGCGTGCATCGCCGAGGACTGCGTCAACGGCATCGACGACAACGGGGACGGCTTCGTGGACTGCGCGGACGTCCAGTGCAGCGCCGAGCCGATCTGCCTGTCCGAGGTGTGCACGAACGGGGTCGACGACGACGCGGACTCCCTCATCGACTGCGCCGACCCCTCCTGCGTCGGTGACCCTGCCTGCGCGGTGACCGGCGAGTTCTCCTGCACCAACGGGCTCGACGACGACGGCGACGGCGCCATCGACTGCGCGGACTCCGAGTGCGCGAGCGATGCCGCGTGCAACCCGGAGGACTGCACGAACGGCCTCGATGACGACGGCGACGGCGCCGTGGACTGCGCGGACACGGACTGCGCCGCCGACGTCGCCTGCCTGTCCGAGGACTGCACGAACGGCATCGACGACGACGGCGACGGCTTCGCCGACTGCAACGACAGCGACTGCGTCAACGACCCGAGCTGCATCGCCGAGGACTGCGCCAACGGCGTCGACGACGACGGCGACGGCTTCACCGACTGCAACGACAGCGAGTGCGTGGGCGAGCTGATCTGCCAGCCCGAGAACTGCACGAACGGCGTCGACGACGACGGCGACGGCGCCATCGACTGCTTCGACAGCGAGTGCGCCTTCCAGCCGGCCTGCGCCGCCGAGATCTGCGACAACGGCGTCGACGACGACGGCGACGGCGACGTGGACTGCGACGACACGGTGGACTGCGGCCTCTTCCCGGGCTGCATCCCGGAGATCTGCGACAACGGCACCGACGACGACGGCGACGGCTTCGCCGACTGCAACGACAGCGAGTGCACGACGGACCCGGCCTGCATCGCCGAGGTCTGCGCGAACGGCGTCGACGACGACGGCGACGGCGCCATCGACTGCGCAGACTCCGAGTGCACCACGGCGACCAACTGCCTCGTGGAGGACTGCACCAACGGCGTCGACGACAACAACGACGGCCTCGTCGACTGCGCCGACTCCACCTGCTCCGGCCTGTCCGTCTGCATCGCCGAGAGCTGCGCGAACGGTGTCGACGACGACGGCGACGGCGCCATCGACTGCGCAGACTCCGAGTGCGTCGCGGATGCGGCGTGCACCACCGAGCTCTGCGGCGACGGGATCGACAACAACGGCAACGGGGACATCGACTGCGCCGACGCCGCGTGCCTCGGGGACCCGGCGTGTACGTCGGGAGGCGGTGAGAACTGCACCGACGGCACGGACGACGACGGCGACGGCCTCGTCGACTGCGCCGACCCCGAGTGCTTCAGCGATCCCGCCTGCCTCGTCGAGGACTGCACCGATGGGTTCGACAACGACGCCGACGGCCTGGTCGACTGCGTGGACCCGGACTGCAGCGCGGTCCTCAGCTGCAACGAGGAGATCTGCGGCAACGGGACCGACGACGACGGCAACGGCCTGATCGACTGCGCGGACGCCGAGTGCGTCAACGAGCCCGAGTGCATCCCCGAGATCTGCTTCAACGGCGCGGACGACGACGGCGACGGCCTCACCGACTGCGCCGACTCGGAGTGCGGGGCCGACCCCGGGTGCACGACCGAGGACTGCACGAACGGCATCGACGACAACGCCAACGGCATGATCGACTGCAACGACCCCGGCTGCGCGGGCGACGTCGCCTGCACGTCCGGCGGGAACGAGATCTGCGACAACGAGATCGACGACGAGCCGGACGGCCTCGTGGACTGCGCCGACCCCGACTGCGCCACCGACCCCGAGTGCATCGAGGAGCTCTGCGACAACGGCGTCGACGACGACGGCGACGGCGACCTCGACTGCCTCGACGACGAGTGCACCGAGGAGCCCGAGTGCACCGAGGAGCTCTGCAACAACGGAATCGACGACGACGAGGACGGCTTCCTCGACTGCGCCGACTCCGAGTGCTCGGCGCTGCCCCTGTGCATCCCCGAGGTCTGCGCGAACGGCGTCGACGACGACGGCGACGGCCTCACCGACTGCGCGGACATCGAGTGCGCGCTCGAGCCCTCCTGCTCGTCGGAGGACTGCACGAACGGCATCGACGACGACGGCGACAGCCTCGTGGACTGCCTCGACAGCTCCTGCCTCGGCGACCCCAACTGCGCCCTCGGCGGCGCCGAGACCTGCACGAACGGCGTCGACGACGACAGCGACGGCCTCGTCGACTGCGTCGACCCGGACTGCCTCACCGACTCCGCCTGCATCGTCGAGGTCTGCGGCAACGGCCTGGACGACGACGGCGACGGCGCCACCGACTGCGTGGACTCCGAGTGCGCGGGCGACTCCGAGTGCATCCCCGAGTTCTGCTCGAACGGGATCGACGACGACGGCGACGGCCTCACGGACTGCGGCGACTCCGAGTGCATCAACGCCCCGGCGTGCTCCTTCGAGGACTGCACGAACTTCGTGGACGACAACGGCGACGGCTTCGTCGACTGCCTCGACAGCCAGTGCATCGGCGCCGTCGAGTGCGCGACGGAGGACTGCAGCAACGGCATCGACGACAACGCCAACGGCGACGTGGACTGCGCCGACATCCAGTGCTTCAACGCGGCGGTCTGCGGCAACGAGGACTGCACGAACGGGGTCGACGACAACGGCGACGGCCTCGTCGACTGCAACGACGGCGACTGCGCCACCGCTTCGGCGTGTGTCCCGGAGATCTGCGGCAACGTGTTCGACGACGACGGCGACGGCCTCGTCGACTGCAACGATCCCGAGTGCGCCTCCGACGCCTACTGCACGGCCTGCTCGCCGCTGACCACGGTCACCTGCGGCGCCTTCTCCGGGGACACGGCGGCCGCCGGCGCGTCGTCGGCGAACATGGGCTACTCCTGCGGCGGCTGGGACGCGAGCGGCCCCGAGGTCGTCCACTCCTTCACCGCCACCGAGACGGGGACCCACTTCTTCGCGCTGTCCGGGGTCAGCGCGGACCTCGACCTGTACGTGGTGGACGCAACGGGGGGCGCGCCGTGCGGGTCGGGCAGCTGCGTCGAGTTCGGGGACCAGTCCCTGACCTGGACCGGCAACGCGGGCGACCAGATCCACGTCATCGTCGAAGGTCGCTTCGGCGCGACCTCGCCCTACAACCTGAACCTGTTCTGCCCCAGCGACCTCGTGGAGGACTGCTCGGACGGGGTCGACAACGACCTCGACGGCGCCGTGGACTGCTCCGACAGCGACTGCAGCTGCCCCCTGACCTGCTCCCCCGTCTCCGTCCTCGGGTGCGGCGACTCGGTCAGCTCGACCACGTCGACCACGGGGAACATCGACTCCTACAGCTGCGGGGTCCCCGCCACCGGCGGCGAGGAGTTCTACACCTTCGTCGGGCCGTCGGGCGGCGGCAACGTCACCTTCGAGGTGGCGTCCCTGGACGCGGGCCTCGACCTCGACCTCTACGCCATCGACATCACTGCGGGCGGCGGCACCTGCCTGTCGGACCAGTGCGTCGACTTCGCGGACACGACCGGCACGACCGAGGAGCTGACGCTCGCCACGATGGCCGGGAACCAGTACGCCATCGGAGTGGACGCCGCCAACGGAGCCGGCGGTGACTTCATCCTCTCGGTCACATGCCCCGGCGCCAACGTCGAGGTCTGCGGCGACGGGGTCGACAACGACGGCGACGGCGACATCGACTGCCTCGACAACAACTGCTTCGGCGACCCCGCCTGCGTCGCCGAGGACTGCACGAACGGGTTCGACGACGACTTCGACGGCTTCGTCGACTGCCTCGACAGCCAGTGCGCGGGGGCCCCGGTCTGCCTCCCCGAGGACTGCACGGACGGGATCGACAACGACCTGGACGGCGAGCTCGACTGCATCGACAACGACTGCGACAACAACCCGGTCTGCATCGTCGAGGAGTGCGACAACGGGGTCGACGACGACGGCGACGGCAACGTCGACTGCGACGACTCCCAGTGCGCGGCCGCGTGCGGCACCGCATGCCCCCTGCCCCAGGGGGTGGTCGACTGCCAGACGAACACCACCGTCTCCGGCTCGACGATCGGCGGCACGGACGTGCTCGGGTCGTACGGGTGCCCCGGTCCCCTGAGCGACTTCGTGCTCGGACCCGAGGACATCTGGGAGTTCGCCCCGTCCCAGTCGGGCAACGTGACCATCCAGCTCGACATCCTCACCGCCGGGGTCGACCTCGACCTGGTGGTCCTCGACGACTTCGGGAGCTGCAACCCGGACCAGTGCGCGTCGGCGAGCATCAGCCCGACCGCGGACCCGGAGCAGCTGGTGCTGCCCGTGGTCGCGGGGGAGGAGTACGTCATCGTCGTCGACGGGAAGCTCCCGTCCGATGCGGGCGCCTACACCCTGTCGGTCAGCTGCGGAAGCACGACGGCGGAGCTGTGCACCGGCGGGCTGGACGAGGACGGGGACGGCTTCTTCGACTGCGCCGATCCCGACTGCCTGTTCAACACCACGTGCGCTCCCGTCGACGAGATCTGCACCAACGGCATCGACGACGACGGCAACGGCCAGATCGACTGCGCCGACGCGGACTGCGCCCCGGAGCCCGCCTGCCTCATCCCCGAGCAGTGCGGGAACGGGGCCGACGACGACGGCGACGGCGACATCGACTGCCAGGACAACGAGTGTGCGGGGACGACGAACTGCATCGGCGTCGAGGACTGCAACAACGGCATCGACGACGACGGCGACGGCGGTGCGGACTGCGCGGACCCGGACTGCACCTCCGATCCGTGGTGCGCGGTGGAGCTGGACTGCACCAACGGCTTCGATGACGACGGCGACGGCCTCGCCGACTGCTTCGACGGGGACTGCGCGTCCGCCCCGGCGTGCATCGTCGAGGACTGCTCGAACGGGATCGACGACGACAACAACACGCTGGTCGACTGCGCGGACTTCGACTGCATCGGGGACCCGGCGTGCGCGGCGGAGATCTGCGGGAACGGGGTCGACGACGACGGCGACGGGCTCGTCGACTGCCTCGACACCGAGTGCGCCTCCGACGCGAACTGCATCGCCGAGCTGTGCACGAACGGGGTCGACGACGATGGCGACGGCGCCATCGACTGCCTCGACAGCGAGTGCGTCGGCACGTCCGCGTGCATCGCCGAGAACTGCACCAACGGGGTCGACGACGACGGCGACGGGCTCGTCGACTGCGCGGACGGCGAGTGCGCCGGGCAGACCGCCTGCCTCACGGAGGACTGCACGAACGGGGTCGACGACGACGGCGACAGCCTCGTGGACTGCGCGGACCCCGGCTGCGCCGGGACGGCCGGGTGCACGTCCGGGGGCAGCGAGGACTGCTCCGACGGGACGGACGACGACGGCGACGGACTGACCGACTGCCTCGACCCGGACTGCGTGGGCGACGCCGCCTGCGTCCTCGAGGACTGCGCGGACGGCTTCGACAACGACGGCGACGGCTTCGTGGACTGCGCCGACTCCGACTGCTCCAGCCTGCCGTCCTGCGTCGTGGAGGACTGCACGAACGGGGTCGACGACGACGGCGACGGCCTCGTGGACTGCATCGACCCGGACTGCTCGGGCCTGCCCGTCTGCGCGACCGAGGACTGCACCAACGCCTTCGACGACGACGGCGACGGCCTCGCCGACTGCGCGGACGTGGACTGCGCCGGGGCCCTGGTGTGCCAGCCCGAGGACTGCACCGACGGGAACGACAACAACGGGGACGGGGACGTCGACTGCGCCGACCTGGACTGCCTCGGCGACCCGGCGTGCAACAACGAAGCGTGCACGGACGGGGTCGACAACGACGGGGACAGCTTCGTGGACTGCGCCGACGGCGACTGCGCGATCCACCCGAGCTGCATCCCCGAGCAGTGCGACGACCTGACGGACAACGACGGCGACGGCTTCGTGGACTGCGCCGACTCCGAGTGCGCGGCGGACGCGTACTGCACCACATGCGCGCCGGCCATCACGATCGGCTGTGGCGGGCAGGTCTTCGGAGACACCGCCGGCGGGGGCACGTCCTCGGCGAACGCGGCCTACTCCTGCGGCGGCCCCGGGGCCGGCGGGCCCGAGTACGTCGTCGAGTACACGGCGACCGAGGCGGGGCAGCACATCGCGCTGCTGTCGGGCTTGTCGTCGGACCTGGACCTGTACGTCCTCGACGCGAGCGGCGGGACCTGCGACGCGAACCAGTGCCTCGCCTTCGGCGACCAGTCTGCGAGCTTCAGCGCCGGCGTCGGGGACACCATCCAGCTCGCCGTGGACGCGGTGGCCGGCCTCGACGGGCCCTTCACGATGTCGCTGTTCTGCCCCAGCGATCTGGTGGAGACCTGCGGGAACGGCTTCGACGACGACTTCGACGGCCTCACCGACTGCGCGGACCCGGACTGCGGCTGCCCGGCCACCTGCCCCACCGGCCCGACGGTGACCTGCGGCGCGTCGATCGAGGGCTCGACGGTGTTCGGCTCCGCCTCCATCGGCGGCTACGGCTGCGGCCGGACGGCGAGCGGCCCCGAGGTCCTCTACGAGTTCGTGGCCCCGGGCGGCGTGGTGGACATCCAGATCGTGGCCGATGACCCAGGCGACGACCTCGACCTGTACGTGCTCGACGTCACGGGCAACGGCGGGTGCTCGCCGTCGGGCTGCGCGGGCAGCTCAGCGACGGCCCTCGCTCTCGAGGCGGTGAGCCTGTCCACCACCGCCGGGCACGAGTACGCGATCGTCGTCGACGGCTTCGCGGGGGCCTCGGGGAACTTCGTCCTCGACATCACCTGCCCCTCGACCGTCGTGGAGAACTGCGCGAACGGGGTCGACGACGACGGGGACTTCGAGGTCGACTGCCTCGACACGACCTGCTTCGGCGACGCGGCGTGCCAGCCGGAGTCGTGCAACAACGGCTTCGACGACGACGGCGACGGCGACATCGACTGCCTCGACAGCGACTGCAACGGGAACACCCTGTGCGTCCCCGAGCAGTGCGCGAACGGCATCGACGACGACGGCGACGGCGACGTGGACTGCTCCGACGTGGAGTGCCAGGGCAACGCCGCGTGCGTCGTGGAGGACTGCGGGAACGGGATCGACGACGACGGCGACTTCGCGCCGGACTGCCTCGACTCGGACTGCCAGGGCACGGCCGAGTGCCAGGCCCCGGGCTGCGCGCCGGTGGCGGGGACCCTCGCGTGCGGCGGCTCCGTCTCCGGCTCGACGGCGGCGCTGGGCGGCAGCCTCGAGGCCTACAGCTGCGGGGTGAACGCCCCTGGCCCCGACACGACGTACTCCTTCACGCCCCTCTCCCCCGGCATCCACACGGCCACGCTGAGCGGGACGACGCCTGGCGTGGACCTCGACCTGATCGTGCTCGCTGCGCCCCCCGGCGCCGGGTGCACGGCCGACGCGTGCGTGGAGGCCCAGGCGGTCGACCTGGACACGAGCTTCGTCCCCGAGGAGGCCACGTTCCAGGCCTCCGCGGGGCTCACCTACTACCTGGTTGTGGACGGCGGGGCGTCGGGGATCGGCGGCGGCTTCACGCTCGATCTGGACTGCGCCTCCACCGCGGAGGCGTGCGGCAACGGCGTGGACGACGACGGGGATGGCGACATCGACTGCGCGGACACGGACTGCGGGGGCAGCGCGAGCTGCACCGGCGAGGACAGCTGCACCGACGGCATCGACGACGACGGTGACGGCGTCGCGGACTGCGCGGACCCCGACTGCGCGGACGACCTGGCTTGCCTCCTGCCCGAGAACTGCGCCAACGGCGTGGACGATGACGGCGACGGCGCCGTCGACTGCTCCGACAGCGAGTGCTTCGGCGACGTGAACTGCGTGGGCGTCGAGGTGTGCGACAACCTGCTGGACGACAACGGCGACGGCGACATCGACTGCGCGGACGTGTCCTGCGCCCAGTCGGCCGTCTGCGCGAGCGAGGTGGCCTGCGCCGACGGGGTCGACAACGACCTGGACAACGACCTGGACTGCGACGACCCGGACTGCTTCAGCGACCCGTCCTGCGCGGGCGAATCGTGCGACGACGAGCAGGACAACGACGGCGACGGCCTCGTGGACTGCGCCGACCCGAACTGCCAGCCGAGCCCGGAATGCCCGGAGCTGTGTGACGACGGGTTCGACAACGACGGCGACGCCCTCGCCGACTGCGACGACAGCGGGTGCTTCGGGGCACCGGGCTGCGCGGAGATCTGCGGCGACGCGATCGACAACGACGCCGACGGCGCCACGGACTGCGCAGACAGCGACTGCGCCGGCCTGCCCGTGTGCGCGCCCGTCGAGCAGTGCAGCGGCGGGGTGGACGACGACGGCGACGGCGACATCGACTGCGCGGACAGCGACTGCGTCGGGGTCGTGGCCTGCGAGGCCGAGGACTGCACCGACGGAGTGGACGACGACGGCGACGGGCTCATCGACTGCGGCGACCCGGACTGCTCCGGCGCGGCGACCTGCCCCGGCGCGGCGTGCACGGCGTCGGCGATCCTCCGATGCGACACGTCCACTGCGGACACGAACGCTGGCGCCGTGAACCTCATCGCGGGGACGCCTTGCGGCCTCCCGAGCCTCGGCGGCGAGGTGGTCTACAGCTTCACCAGCCCCGTGGCGCAGCCGGTGACGTTCGAGATGACCGCGGACTCGGCCCTGGTCGACCTGGACCTCTCGGTCCTGGGAGACAGCGGCGCGGGCTGCTCCGTGGCCGACTGCGCAGCGGCGGCGACGACGGCCTCGCCGGTGGAGAGCCTCGTGCTCGACGTCGCGGCGGGGGAGACGGTGTGGGTCGTGGTCGACGGCGCGACGGCGTCGGATGCAGGGAGCTACATGCTCGACGTGACCTGCGCGCCCACCGCGGCGGAGGTCTGCGACAGCGGCGTGGACGAGGACGGCGACGGCGACGTGGACTGCGACGACGACAACTGCGCCTCCGCGGCTGCGTGTCAGATCACGGAGGACTGCACGGACGGGATCGACAACGACGGCGACGGCGGGGCGGACTGCGGCGACGGGGACTGCGTGGCCTCGCCCGAGTGCCTGCCCGAGGCGTGCCACGACGGGATCGACAACGACGGCGACGGGTTCGTGGACTGCGCCGACCTCGCCTGCTTCACCGACGCCCAGTGCGCCGAAGGGGAGTCGTGCACCAACGGGCTCGACGACGACGGCGACGGCGCGACGGACTGCGAAGACCTGAGCTGCATCGACCTCGGCGCGTGCCCGTCCGAGTGCACGCTCCAGCCCACGGTCCTCACCTGCGACACCCCGGTGTCGGCGAGCAACGTGGGGGCGGCCAACGGGATCGGGCAGTCCGGGTGCCTGGAGCTGACGACCGCAGCCGGCGACCACGTGTACGGGTTCATCGCGCCCGCAGACGGCCAGTACGGCGCGCAGGTCACCTCGTCGAGCGGGGACCACTCGCTGTCGCAGCTGCCGATCGCGGGCGGGGGCTGCTCCGTCGGCGGGTGCCTCGAGCTGTCGGCGACGAGCCAGAACCCGGAGACGGTGGGCTTCTTCGCCAACCAGGGTGAGGTCGTGTTCCTCGCGGTCGACGGCGTCACGCCGGCGGACGAGGGGGCCTACACGATCGAGGTCCAGTGCGCGGCCCCGAACGTGGAGGTCTGCGACGACGGCGTGGACAACGAGGGAGACGGAGCGGCCGACTGCGGCGACAGCGACTGCGCGACCTCGATCCACTGCGCGCCCCAGGAGAACTGCGGGAACGGGCTCGACGACGACTTCGACTCCTTCGTGGACTGCGCCGACCCGGACTGCGCGCTCAACTGTCCGCTCGAGGACTGCTCCAACGGGCTCGACGACGACCTCGACGGGCTGGTCGACTGCGCGGACCCGAGCTGCGTCGCCGAGTGCGCGGTGGAGGACTGCAACAACGGCATCGACGACGACGGCGTCGACGGGGCGGACTGCGCGGATCCCACGTGCGCGAGCGACCCGGCGTGCTCGGCCTCGGGCGAAGACTGCTCCAACGGCGTCGACGACGACGGCGACGGCTGGGTGGACTGCGCGGACGCGGCCTGCGGCGGCGCGCCCGCCTGCCAGCGCGAGGAGTGCACCGACGGGTCCGACAACGACGGGGACGGGGACACGGACTGCGACGACTTCGACTGCTCGGGCGACCCGGCGTGCGTGTTCGGTGGCTGCTCGCTGGACTCGACGGTGCTCTGCACGGCGGCCGCGACGACCCACCAGGTCGTGAACACGACGTCGGGGAGCTCCTCGATGGACTGGTACAGCTGCGGGACTGCGGCGTACGGCGGGGAGTACGTCGTCCAGGTGCAGTCGCAGACCGGGGACCCGATCAACGTGAGCCTGAGCCACGGGTCGGACGTGGAGCTGGGGCTGCTGCTGCTCGACGGGACCGGGTCCTGCACGCCGGCACAGTGCGAGAACTTCGACCTGTCCACGGGCGCGCCGAAGTCGATCTACCTGGAGCCGGCGTCGCCGACCAGCGTGTACTACGTCGTGGTCGACGGGCTCACGGCGGCGGATACGGGGCCGTTCACCCTGGACGTGACCTGCGGGCCGACCCCGGTGGTGGAGGACTGCGCGAACGGGGTCGACGACGACGGCGACGGCGACATCGACTGCGCCGACTCGAACTGCCAGTGGACCGGTCAGTGCCCGCAGCCGGAGCTGTGCTCGGACAACCTGGACAACGACGGGGACGGCGAGATCGACTGCTCGGACGGCGACTGCGGCGCCGCCGCGAACTGCCAGTGATGGAGGCGCGCCCGGCGCGGCCGCGGGCGTCGGCCCGGCGGTGGGTGCTCCTGGGGGCGGTGCTGCTCGGGGCGGCGGGGTGTCCGGGGGCGGATGACGACGACTCGGCGGCAGTGGAGACGTGCGCGGTGCGCGCCTCGGGGGGTGTCGGAGGCGCGCCGGGGATGTCCTGGCACACGGTGCCGGGGTGGAGCACGGACGACGGGTCGGACCTGCCTGACTACGAGGTGGTGGTGTACCGACCGGCCGCGCTCGACGGGCCCGCGCCGCTGGCGGTGTTCACGAGCAACCCGGTGCCTGGCGAGCGCGAGGCCATCGAGGGGTTCCTGACGGACATCGGCAGCGGGTTCGACGCGTGGGCCGACGAGCACGGGTACCTGGTGGCGTTCCCGGTGGCCGGCGGAGTGGAGGGGGGCGAGCTGGGCTTCCGGACGGGGCAGGACGAGCCCTACATGGGGGCGGCGATCGAGGCGGTGGCGGGGGCGTTCGACGTGGACCGGAACCGGGTGCACCTGTTCGGCCGGTCCGGCGGCGGGCGGCTGGCGATCCAGCTGGCCCAGGCCCACGCGGACACGGTGGCGTCGATCCTGTCGTTGGCGGGACCGCAGCCGTTCCCCAACTGGGAGAGCGGCGAGCCCACGTGGAGCCGACCGGTGGGTGGGCTCTTCGTGCACGACGAGGCGGACCCGATCGTGGGGCGCCCGACGGTGCTCGACACGGTGGCGATGTTCCAGGCGCAGGGGGCGCCGGTGGAGACGTTCTTCGACTACTCGGGCGGCCACGACTGGCTCGCGGCGGAGATCGAGCCACGGATGGCGGACTTCTTCGCGCGGACCTGCCGGGAATGAGCGGGCAGGCTCCGGGGGTGGCGCTGGTGGTCGGGCTGGCGCTGGGGGTCGCCGGGAGCTGGGCGATCGGCGCCGCGCGGGCCGACTGCGGGTTCCCGACGGAGACCCTGACGCTGGAGCTGGTCGAGGCCGAGCTGGTGGCTGGGGACGGAGACCTGGAGGCCGAGGCGGCGCTGTGGGAGGGGACCGCGACGTTCAACGGCTACGGACTGCTTCGGGTGGATGTGTCCGGGGTCTTGCTGGTGTCGGACTGATGAGGCGCGGGCTGCTGGTGGTCGTGGGAGCGCTGGTCGGCTTCGCCGTCGGCCCGCTGCTGGGCGCCGGGTGCCACTTCTGCCCGCCCCAGGGCGAGAAGCTGACTGTGGGCGAGTGGCGCGTCGACCGCTTCTGGGTGGGCGACGAAGTGCGCGAGGGCATCACCTGGGGCCGCATCAACGCGACGGACGAGAACGTGACGGTGACGTACACGGACGAGAACGACGCCGAGTGGCGGTTCGAGTACGCGGTCCTCGAGAGCGAGGTGGGGCTGCGGTAGGGGTGGGTGTGCGCCCCCTGCGGAGCAGACTGGGGCGGTTCCTGAGCCAAAGCACAGGAAGTGGGGCCCCCTGCGGAGCAGACTGGGGCGGTTCCTGAGCCCAGACACAGGAAGTGGGACCCCCTGCGGAGCAGACTGGGGCGGTTCCTGAGCCCAGACACAGGAAGTAGGGCCCCCTGCGGAGCAGACCACCAGGTTCCTGACCCCCGACTCAGGAAGTGGGGCCCCCTGCGGAGCAGGCTGGGGCGGTTCCTGAGCCAAAGCACAGGAAGTAGGGCCCCCTGCGGAGCAGACCTGGAGCTACCCCGTTTCGGTGGACACCTGACTGTTGAGGTCCGCAAGCTCCCGATTGAGCTGTTCGTAGCGGACGGGTGAAAGGTATCCGAGAGACGAGTGACGTCTCCCTGGGTTGTACCAGCCTTCGATGAACGAGAAGACGGCGAGCCTTGCTTCGGCGTGGCTGGTGAATCGATTGCGGTCGAGCAGCTCGCACTCCAGGGTGGCGAAGAAGCTCTCGCACATGGCGTTGTCGAAGCAGTCGCCGACGGAGCCCATTGAGGGCCGGACACCCGCTTGTTTGCAGCGGCTGCCGAAAGCAAGCGACGTGTACTGACAGCCCTGATCCGAGTGGTGGATGACTGACTCCGGTTGACGGTTGTGCAGAGCCATATCCAGAGCGTCGACGACGACCCGGGTGTGGAGACTGCTGGCCATCGACCAGCCCACGACCTTCCGGCTCCAAGCGTCCAGCACCACAGCCAGGAACAGGAAGCCCGAGAGGGTGGGGACGTACGTGATGTCCGCCACCCAGAGCTGGTCGGCCTGCTCGGCGGCGAAGTTGCGGTCGACCAGGTCTGGAGCTGGTCGCACGCGCTCGTCGCGTGTGGTCGTCTTCCAGCCACGGCGACGACGGCTCGCGCCTTCCAGGCCCAAGCGGCGCATGAGACGAGCAACTCGTTTCCGACCGACGCGGATGCCCTGTTCGGCCAGCTCTGCGTGGATACGAGGAGCTCCGTAGGTACGCCGCGATGCCTCGAAAGCCGCCTCGATGAGTCGACACAGTTCATCGTCGCGCCGAGCTCGAGCCGAGGCAGGCCGGTCGAGCCAGGCGTAGTAGCCGCTGGTGGAGACCTCCAGAACGCGGCACGTCATGGCGACGGGAAACAAGGCCTGGTTCTCCCTCACGAACCCGAAGACTTTGGCGGGACGGTCTCCCGGGCGAACCAGGCCGCGGCTTTTGCCAGGATCTCGCGCTCCATCTCGAGCTCCTTGACCCGTTTGCGCAGCCGGCGGAGCTCGGCCTTCTCCAATGACGTCGCCCCGTCTGCACGAAGACCGTCATCGCGGTCCGCCTGCTTGACCCACCCACGAATCGTGTTCTCCGACGGCTCAAATTCACGCGCGAGATCGGCGGCGGTGCGTCCCGACCGAGCCAACTCGACGATCTGTGCTCTGAAGGCGGCCGGGTACTCCGGCCGGGTTTTGCCTCTGCTGTTACTCATGCCTGACTCCTTCTTCCGAGGATGTCAGGTGTCCACCAAACCGGGGCAACTCCAGTCTGCGTCGCAGGGTGGGTCACTTCCTGGGGTTGGCCCCAGGAAGTCGTGGGGTCTGCGTCGCAGGGTGGGTCACTTCCTGGGGTTGGCCCCAGGAAGTAGGGGGGTCTGCGTCGCAGGGCGGGGCACTTCCTGAGGTGGAATCCAGGAAGTCGGGGGGTCTGCGCCGCAGGGTGGGGCACTTCCTGAGGTTGAACCCAGGATGTAGGGGGGTCTGCGCCTCAGGGCGGGTCACTTCCTGGGGCGGACCCCAGAATGTCAGTGGGTCTGCGTCGCAAGGCGGGGCAGTTCCTGAGGCCCCAGGCCCGCCCAAGGGCGCGAGCCGTCGACCACCAGCCCCTCGCCCGCCCCCGACCCTCCACCCGGCTACCCTCCCCGCGTGTCCCGCACCGCCCTCGTGACCGGGGGCGCCGGCTTCATCGGCCGCGCCCTCGTCGCTCAGCTCGCCGCCGACTGGACCGTCGTCGTCTACGACGCGATGACCTACGCCGCTCACCCCGGCGCCCTCGCGGTCCTCGCCGCGCGGCTCGGCGTCGAGGTCGTCGAGGGCGACGTCGCCGACCCCGTCGCGTTCGACCGCGCCCTCGCCACCCACACCCCGGACGTGGTCCTCCACCTCGCCGCCGAGTCCCACGTGGACCGGTCGCTCGAGGACCCCGGCCCCTTCCTGCACACGAACATCCGTGGCACGTGGAACGTCGCCCGTGCCTGCCTCGCCCGGCAGATCCGCCTCGTGCATGTCTCCACCGACGAGGTCTACGGCGACCGGGACGGCGCCCCCGCGGCCCTCGAAGGCGACCCCTGCGCCCCCACGAACCCCTACTCCGTGAGCAAGGCCGCCGGCGACCAGCTCGTCCTCTCCCTCGTCCGCTCCCACGACCTCGACGCCGTCGTCACCCGCGGCGTGAACACCTACGGCCCCGGCCAGTTCCCGGAGAAGCTGCTCCCCCGCGCCGCGCGCTGCTGGCGGACCGGCAAACCCATGGGGGTCTACGGCGACGGGCAGCAGGTGCGCGAGTGGCTCTACGTCGATGACCACGCGCGCGGCATCGCGGCCGCCATCGGCGCGCCTCGCGGCTCCGTCCTGCACTTCGGCGGCGCGTCGTGCACGAACCGCACGATCCTCGCCCGGTGGGCCGATGCCCTCGACGTGGACGCGCGCCTCGCATCCATCCCCGACCGCCCGGGGCACGACCGCCGCTACGCCCTCGACGACACCGCCACCCGCGCCCGCCTCGCCTGGGCGCCCCGCGTCACCCTCCACGACGGCCTCGCTCGCACCGCCGCCTGGTCCCTGGAGCGCCCCACCTTCTGGGACGACGCCCTCGCCCGCGCCGACGTTCAGGGCTTCTTCGTCCGGCGCTACGGAGACGGCGCCGCGACGCACGACCCCGCCGCGACCCTCCCCCTCGCCCCGGTCGTCGGCGACTGAGCCCGCGATGCGCCTCCTCCTCCTCGGCGGCACCGGACGCCTCGGGCGCCACGTGGCCGCCCTCGACTCGCCAGCTCTCCGCGTCCACGCGCCCACCCGCCAGCAGCTCGACCTCGCCACCGCCGACCTGGGCCTCGTGGCCGACCACGACGCCGTCCTCAACTGCGCCGCCGCCGCCAACGTGGACGCCTGCGAGCGGGACCCCGCGCTGGCGGACCGCCTGAACACCGACCTGCCGCGCCGCCTCGCTGCCGCCTGCGCCGCCGCGAGCATCCCCCTCCTGCACACAAGCACCGACTACGTCTTCGGCGGGCCGGCGCGCCCCGAGGGGCCCTTTGCGGAGTCCGACCTCGTCGACCCCGCCCAGCACTACGGAGTCAGCAAGGCCCGCGGCGAGGCCGCCGTCCTGGAGCGCGGAGGCCACGTCGCGCGCGTCAGCTGGCTCTTCGCCGACGCCGACTCCACCTTCGCCCGCTTCGTCCTGAGCAGTCCGTCGCCGGTTCCTCTGTTCGACCAGGCGAGCCGCCCCACCTACGTCCCCGCCCTCGCCCGCTGGCTCGTCGACGTGTGCGGACGCCTGCGCGCGGGCCTGCCGACCCCGTCGATCCTGCACCCCGCCGGAGGTCCGGCCGCGACCCGAGAGGAGTGGGCTCGGGCCATCCTCGACGCCCATGGTCGCCGCGCCACCCTCGACGTCAGCCCCGCGCCGTCGCACCTCGCGCCACGCCCCACGGACTCACGCCTCGACGCCACCTCCACCGATGCCTGGCTCGCCACCACGGACATCGCCCCGCTCCCCGACTGGCGGGACGCGCTGCGCACGGGCGGCTGATCAAGGGCGGCTGATCAGGCCGCTGACTACTCCTGGATGCCGGGGTTCACCGACGAGGTCTTGCCCGCCCCGACCCGGATGACGGCCCGGCAGGTCTGGATGTCGCACGCCTCGGCCGCGTCCGTCTCCTCGATGGTGGTCGTGAAGTCGGCCACGACGCCGTCGAAGCCGTCCTCGCCGAAGTTCAGGTTCACGTCCACGGTGAGGTCGAAGGTGCAGACCCCGCTGACCTCGAGCAGCCCGGAGAAGTCCGAGCCGAGGACCGACTCCGTCGTGGTGGTGCCCTCGACGAAGCGGGTGCCGACGTAGGTGTTGTCACCGTTGTCTCCGACCGAGGCGAAGAGGACGGAGCCGTCGTCACGCTGGAGCTGGGCCTGCGTCTCTCCGCCCTTGCTCCCGATCTGCAGGTCCGACGCGGGCGCCGCGTCCAGCGCCGCCTGCCAGGCCTGGATCCGCTGCGCGTCGATGCCCCCGCAGCTGGACTCGAGCAGCGACGACGAGTCGACGCGGTACGTCCCCACCGGCCCGGTGCAGCCGGCGAACAGGGAGAGGGCGAGGAGGGCGAGGAGCAGGCGGAGGGAGCGCATCGGCCCACGATAGTGGTCCCGCGCCCCGTGAGCGACGCCCCGCGCGAAGTGGCCGCGCCGTCCCGCAAGCGGCGCCCCGCCCGCCCCCGTGAGTGACGACGCCCCCCCGAACTGGTCGGGAGGGCGTCGACGAGGCGGACCCCCGAGTGGGGGAGATTCGGGGGGGCCCGCCGGGCTACTCGGCTCCTTGCTGATGGGCACCTCCGATCGTGGCGCCGTCTCCGAAGCAGGAGCGGCCGGTGAACTCATCGTTGACGTACAGGTCCGAGCAGCCGTCGCAGACCGCGTCGAAGACGGCCTTCACGGTCACGCGCCCGGCGCCGTTCTCGAAGTAGGCGGTCAGCTCACCGCCGAGGCCGTCCATGCAGCCCGGCTCGAACACGATCTGGTCGGCGACCACCGTCCAGGTGTTGTCGGCCACGCTGTCGAAGGTGCCGGTGATGTTCAGCCGCGCGGCGAGGCCGTCGCTCACGGGCGTCCAGTCGCCAGCGACCGCGACGCGGCCGCGGTAGTCCAGGGCGCTGACGAGGACGTTGCTCTCCAGCGCGCCGCCGTCCAGGCTCGTGTCCACCGAGAGGCTGCCGGTGGCTCCGACCATCCCGAACTCGTAGCGGTCGAAGACCACCTGGGAGCGCGCGTCGGCGGTCGCGATGGCGTCGCTCGTGTAGTTGGCCTCCGTGCCGGGCGGTACGTCCGGCACGTCCCCGGGGAACTCCTCGCCGCCGTCGGGAAGCTCGGGCGGGGTGAGGTCGAACGTCTGGGCCACCAGCACGCCGCCGCTCTCGTCCGGGCACTGGGTCAGGTCGTAGCGCACCTCGCCGCTCCCGTCCGCCTGGGTGGTCGCCACTGCGTCGAACACGTCGATCCCGAGGCAGCCGTCCTCCGTCAGCGGGGCGCCCAGCGACTCGGCGACCTGCGCCTCGAGGGCCACCTCGGAGAACCGGACGGCCTCGCCGAACGCGAAGGCGAAGGTGCCGCCGATCTCGGTGGGGACGAAGGTGGCCTCGGCGCGGGCGAGCTCGAGGTCTTGAAGGTCGTAGAAGCCCTGGCAGCCGCTGCTGGCCAGCACGCCGAGCGCGGCAAGGACCGCAGCGCCGGCCGTGCCGACGGTGTCGTAGATCGAGAAGCGCATGTGCGTACCCTTCGGCGGCTCTTCAAACCATGGCGCGGCGGCGCGGTAGGTCAGGAGCTTTGCGAGCCCTGCTTTCGCCAGGGGGTGCCTTTGTCGAGGTCGATTCCTCGTACTCCCTCCTCATCGACCCGCTGCGGCGGCCCTGAACCCATCCCCTCGGCAAAAGGGGGTGAACGCCACCGGTTGGCTGTACCCTTTGGGCATGCGGATGCAGCAACTCACGGCGGTCCTCGGACTCTTCGTCGTCGCGCTCGCCGGGTGCCCCGGTGCCGGCGGGTCCCTCGTCGAGGCGGTGCGGATCGAGCCAGCGGCGCCCACGTCGTCGGACCCCCTCACGGTGGTCACGGTGGACGCGGACGGGCAGCCGGTCACGGCGACGGGCGTGACCATCACCTGGCGCGTGGACGGGGTGCCGGCCGGCGCCATCTCGTCGGTGTTGAACGCCGCCGCCACGTCGCGGGATCAGGTGTGGGACGTGGTGGTCGAGGTGGAGGGGGTCTCCCACACGTCCGCCCCGGTGACCATCGGCAACAGCCCGCCGTCGATCTCCGAGGTGCAGATCACCCCCGCCGAGCCCGGCAGCGACGAGACGATCGAGCTCCTCGTCGCGGGCTGGACCGACGCGGACGGCGATCCCCAGGACCTCGACTACCAGTGGAGCGCCAACGGCGAGCCACTAGGGGTCGTCGGTGGCCAGCTGGGGCCCGGGTTCGTGGTCCGGGGCGACGAGGTGAGCGTCACCGTCACCCCCCTGGACCCGTTCAGCCAGGGGGCACCGGTCACCTCGAGTGTGGTCGTCGTCGGCAACGGAGCTCCCTACGCGCCGTCGGTCAGCGTCACTCCGTCCGAGCCCTCGGACCAGGACGACCTCGTCTGCGTCGTCGACGCCACCGCGACCGCCGACCCGGACGGAGACGCTGTCTCCTACGTGGTCTCCTGGGCCGTCGACGGAGCCCCCTTCCCGGACCCCGAGACCCCCGGTGGCCCGGAGCCCGTCACCACGACGCTCACCGGCGACACCGTCCCCGCCTCGGAGACCCAGGTCGGGGACAACTGGACCTGCCGGGTCGTCGCCAACGACGGGACGGAGGACGGGCCGGACGGCCAGGCGTCGGCCTACCTCGCAGCGGGACCCGTCGCCGACTTCTCGCTCGACGACGTGAACGTGACCAGCCCGACGAGCGGCCTCGCCGTCTCTCCCCGCGACTACCTGCAGAAAGTGAGTGGCTGGTACTTCGGCCACGCCACCTGAAGCTACTGCAGTGGCCAGTTTGGCTACCTTCAGCAGCTGCAGGACGACCTCGACGCGAACCATCCGGGCGTGGACGCCACCATCCTCGGGGTGAACGACATCGGGTTCGAGTCGGGCAACGAGGACATCACGGACGGGCGCGACCTGCCCTGGCTCCAGGCGACCACCGACGAGGACGTGTGGCAGGACTGGGGCGTCACCTACCGGGACGTCTGGGTGCTCGACGCGGAGAATGTGCCCGTGGGCGTGTTCAACGTGACGGGGAACAGCCTCGCGGACGCCGCGAACTACGACGCCCTCAAGCAGCTCTTCCTGGACGCCGCCGCCCGCTGACGGGCTGCCTCAGCGCCTCATCACCGGCTCTGCCGCCCGCTGCCCGATGGCGCCGAAGTGGACCGTCGCGCCGAACGCCACCTGATCCACCGACGCCGAGTACGTCCCCGCGTCGATCGGGTTCGCCGGCACTCCCTCCACGACCGTGGTGCGCCCTCGGCCCACATCCCCGGCGACGACGCGGTCGTCGTACCAGAGGTGGGCGTAGGTGACGTGCAGCTCCACGAGGGGCCGGTCTCCGGTCTGGCGGGCGCCGAGGCGCAGGGACAGGCCGCCGGCGAGCATGTTCTTCCAGCCGTCGTGGGCCGTCAGCGACTGGGTCTCCAACGGGATCGACGGCGACTCGATGAGGTAGCCGAGCCGCAGGGCGAGCGCCGGGTGGGGGGTGCCTTCCACCCCGAAGCGCACGGACACCGCGTCCCGGAAGTCGGCGGGCACGGTGATCGAGCCGCCGTCGCCGCGGTAGGTCTCGAGCGACGAGCCGGCGCCCGGCGGGTTGCTGCTCCCGTCGCCGCAGTCGACCCCGAGGATCGAGGCCGGCGGGCACAGGCCCGAGCGGTAGAGGTAGTCGACGAGGGGCTCGGCGGGCAGGTCGTCGTCGGGGTCGTCGTACATGAGCGGCATGTCCACGCCGGTGGCGGTGATGTCGCCGGTGCCGTTCCAGATCTCCACGTGGACGTCGAGCCCGAAGCTGAGGCGCTGGGGGATGGGCTCCACGTCGACGCCGAAGCGCAGGCGCCCCGGCAGCCCGATGTCGACGGAGATGTCGTCGTCCTCGCCCACCACGTGGATCGGCCCGTCGCCGAACAGAGCGACCGCGTTGGACTCGCCGCCCACCGACCCGCTCAGCCGCGCCGAGCCTTGCCCCCGGAAGCGATACGGTGGCTCGAAGCTGGTGCCGATGCGCAACCAGGGCGTCGGCATCACCATGACCCCGATGGACACCTGGGGGCGGATCGACACGGCGGAGAACTCGGCGAGGACGTCCCAGTCGGGGTTCTCGGGGTTGGGCTCGTCGTCGGGGGTGATGAGGTCCGCCTGGCCCGCGAAGGTCTCCACGAGGTCCATGTAGACGAGCTGGGCGCTCACCCCGAAGGCCACGAAGCGCACCGGTCGGATCGCTGCCGCGAAGTGGAAGTTCCCCTGCCGGACCGTCTGGTGGATGAGGCGATAGCGCCCGGGGCCGTCGGGCGCCCAGTCCTGGATGGGGGCCAGGGGTGAGGTGAGGCCGATGGCGAAGGTGAGGTCCGGCTTCGGCAGCCCCCAGGCGATCCCCACCTCGGGATGCGGCCGGAGGCGGTACCGCATCGAGGTGGGCGCGTACTCCTCGGGGCCGTCGGTGCGCTGGAGGCTGCGCTGGGCGGCGTACAGGTTCACGCCGCCGGCCATCGTCCAGCCGTCGACCTGCCACAGCCCCGCCGGGTTGTAGTAGAGGGCGCCGGGGACGTCGGAGGCGCGGGCCACCCAGGCGCCCCCTCGGCCGAGGCCGATCGTCCCCGTGTCGGGCGTGAAGAGCCCGCCGGCGACGGCCTGGGCGGGGAGGCAGAGGAGCCAGATGGCTGCGAGCGCGCTCAATCGCATCGCTCAGGTCTACCATCGACGGGCGCACGGCCGGAACGAGGAGCGAGCGATGTCCGAAGACGAACTGCTGCCGACGATGCCCTTCATGCAGGGCCGCAAGCTCCTCGAGGAGCTCGGCGTGACCTTGCCCGAGGGCATGGCGGCGATCCCCGCGCCCGATCCCGACCTCGATCCCCAGCTCCCGGTGGGCTTCGGACGGCTGACGGTGCTGAGCGAGGTGGAGAGCGGGACGGGGCGCGCCCTGCTGGCCCATGACGAGGACCTGGGGCGGACCGTGCGGATCCAGCTCCTGGGCGCCGACCAGGCGGCAGGACCGGGCCTGGAGACCTTCGTGCGCGAGGCGCGGATCCTCGCGCGGCTCCAGCACCCGGGGGCGCCCTCGGTCCACGACTTCGGAACGACTGAGGACGGCGATCTGTACTTCGTCGTCGCCCAGGTGGAGGGGCAGACGCTGCGGGACGCGCTGACCGACGAGGAGTGGTCCGCCGGGCGCGCGGCGCGGGTGTTCGTGAAGCTCGCCGAGCTCGTCGCCTGTGCCCACGACCGGCGCGTGGCCGTGGGGGACCTCGATCCCTCCCGCATCCTGCTGGGCCGCTTCGGGGAGGTGACCATCCCGTTCTGGGGCGGGGCGAGCCTGCTCGCGGACGATCCCGGGGAGGAGCGCATCACCGGGCGCCACAAGGCCTACGGGCGGACGGCGCAGATCGGCGTGCTCGGGGGCAAGGGAGAGGGAGCGAGCGCCGCGTACGGCAGCCCCGAGCAGCTGCGGGGGGCCGACGCGAACGAGCGGTCCGACATCTTCTGCCTCGGCGCGGTGCTGTACGAGCTGCTGACGGGGAACGCCGCGTTCACGGAGGAGACGATCGCGAAGCTGGTGCCCGGAGGCCCTGATCCGCGCACGGCCCGCGGTCGGAGGGACGTTCCGGAGGAGCTGGCTGCCGTCGTCGATGCGGCGCTCCGCTTCGTGCCCAGCGAGCGCCCGGAGAGCGTGCGGGAGCTCCTGGATCCGGTGCTCGCCTGGATCGACGCGCCGCGCCGTGGGGCCGCTCCCGACGGGGACGATCCGCTGCGCGAGGCGCGGTGGCGCCTGGACGATCTCAAGAAGGCGGCCGAGGCGCTCCAGGGACGCATCGACGCCTTCGAGGGGGTCCTCGACTGACCACGCCGGACGAGATCGCGGTCTTCCGCGAGGTGGTGGACGCGGGGGGATTCGCGCCGGCGGCGCGGCGGCTCGGCGTGAGCGCGTCGACCGTGAGCAAGACGGTGGCGCGCCTCGAGGCCCGGCTCGGGGTGCAGCTGTTCGTCCGCGCGCCCCGGAGCGTGAAGCCGACGGAGGCCGGCCGCCTGTTCCATGCCCGCTGCGGGCCGATCCTGGATGCCCTCGAGGAGGCGCAGGACGAGCTCGCCCAGCTCCAGGGGCGGGCCAGCGGGACGCTGCGGGTCGCGGTCGAGGACGGGGTGGGCCGGCAGGTGCTGGTCACCGAGCTGCTCGGCTTCCTCAAGGCGAACCCCGGGCTGCGCGTGGAGGTGGTGGCGGTGGATGGCCCCGCGATCTCCGGCGAGGTGGACGTGACCGTGCGCGCCTCGCGACCCACGGGAGAGGGGCTGGTCGCCCGGCGCCTCGCGACGAACCACCGCGTGGTCACGGCGGCGCCGAAGTACCTGGCGCGGTGCGGGACGCCGGCCACGCCCTACGACCTGAAGGACCACGACTGCCTCGGGCGGGTCGACGATCCGTCGGCGGGTCGTTGGGCGTTCGAGGTGGCTGGGCGTCGGGTGGAGCTGGCGCTGGACGGGCACTTCGCGGCGAGCTCCGTCGATGGGCTCGTGGACGCGGCCGCGGCGGGGCTGGGGGTGATCCGCACGCCGTTCCTGTCGGTGCAGCGGGCGCTGGAGGACGGGGTCCTGACGCGGCTCCTCGAGGAGCACGAGCTCCCCCACGGGGGCGGTGTGTATGCGGTGTTCCCCAGCGCGACCAAACCGCCCCGCAAGGTCCGCGCCTTCGTCGACTACCTCGCGCGGGTCTTCAACGCGTAGTCGAGGCGGCGGTCCCTCGGCGCCCGACGTCCGCCGGGAGCCGGTCAGTCGTCCAGGACGATGGACTCGACCGCGTCGAACTCGCCGTTCGTGTCGCCGTCCGAGCCCCCCACCGCGATGAGCTCGTGCTCGCCTCGGAGCGAGACCGAGTGGAAGGTGCGGGGTTGGCGCATGTCGCCCACGGGCTCCCAGCCGTCGTCGTCCAGCGAGAAGACCGTGCCGTTGCGGTGCGTGAGGTACAGGGCCTCGTCGTTCGCGTCCGCGGCGCAGCCGAACCCGTTGAGCCCGCCCTGGCTCGGCAGCTCCGGGCCTTCGGACCAGCTCCCCGTCTCCGGGTCCCAGGCCCGGGTGATCTTCGGGAACACGCCGGAGCGCATCCCGCCCAGGAGCCAGGCCCGGCCCCCGTACGCGCCGCCGCAGACGTCGCGCACCTGGAAGGGCTGCTCCTCGGTCTGCCAGGTGGCGTCGGGGTCGCCGAGGTCCTTCCAGAAGAACTCCTCGACGTAGACGAAGTCGTCCGGGTCGCCCTCGATCACCCAACCACCCATGACGTACACGCGGTCCCCGATCTGGGCGATGGCGTGGGACGCGCGGCTCTCCGGCAAGGGCTCCAGTTCGACCCAGGTCCCGTCCCGGAAGACGCTGTGGCGGTCCAGCGTCCACAGGTCCTTGTCCTCGCCGGAGGTGTACGTCGACGTGAGCCCGCCGATGCGGTGCACCTCACCGGCGTAGGTGAAGATGGTCGCTTGCTGGACGACCTCCCCGGGGGCCTCCAGGTGCTCCCAGGTGGCCCCAGGATCGGTGAGATCGAGGCGCAGGAAGACGTCGTCCATGTCCTCGATCGCCGAGGCGTGGGCGCCGCCGTGGTGGCCTCCGAGGACATAGAGGTCGTCCCCGAGGACGGTGGTCGTCAGCGCGTTCGCCGGGTGGGGCAGGCGCGCGTAGTCGGACGGCGGTCCGCCGGCGCACCCGGTCAGGGCGACGGCGGCGAGGCTCGTGATGAAGGAGCTGCGGTTCATGGTCACCCCCTGCACCCAGGGTAGAGGAGGAGCGCGGGCCGAGCGGCGGGATTGCTCCTCGGCGCCCGCCGCCGACAGACCGCGCGCCCGGGTATCGTCCCCGCCGTGACCTCCCCCGCCGGCCCCATCTCCATCGTCGTCCCCGTCTACAACGAGGTGGAGTCGCTGCGCGATCTGCACCGGGAGATCACGGCAGCGATGGATGGCTCGGACATCGAGTACGAGGTGATCCTGGTCAACGACGGGAGCACGGACGGGACGACGCAGCTGCTCGACGCCCTCCACAAGGAAGATCCTCGGTTCAAGGTCGTCCACTTCATCCGCAACTACGGCCAGACGGCGGCGATGAGCGCGGGGATCAAGCACGCGACCCACGACGTGCTGGTGTCCATGGACGCGGACCTGCAGAACGACCCGGCGGACATCCCCCGCCTCGTGCGGATGCTCGACGAGGGCCACGACCTCATCTGCGGATGGCGCAAGAAGCGCGAGGACGCCTTCATCATGCGCAAGCTGCCGAGCAAGATCGCCAACTGGCTGATCAGCAGCACCACGGGCGTCGTCCTGCACGACTATGGCTGCACGCTCAAGGTCTACCGGCGCGAGTACGTCGAGGACATCCCGCTCTACGGCCAGATGCACCGGTTCATCCCGATCTACGTGACCTGGGCCGGCGCCCGGATGTGCGAAGTCCCCGTGAACCACCGAGCTCGGGCCAAGGGCACGAGCAAGTACGGGATCACGCGGACGTTCCGGGTGGTCCTCGACCTGATGACCACGGTCTTCCTGCGCGACTTCTACACGAACCCGCTGTACTTCTTCGGGTACTACGGCTTCGCGTCCATCGGGCTCGGCGTGCTGTGCGCGATGCAGGCCGTGTACATGAAGTACAGCTTCGGGACCTGGATCCACAAGAACCCGCTCGCCCTGCTGGCGGCGATGTTCGTGCTGATCGGCTTCAACAGCTTCTTCTTCGGGCTCCTGGCGGAGGTGATCATCCGCATGAACTTCGAGATCCAGAAGAAGCAGCCGTACCGGGTGCGCCAGGTCCGGGGCGTGCCCGCGGTGACGCCGCTCATCGGAAAGAGCCAGACCCCGGACGGCGAGGGGTACTGATGCCGGTGTGGATCCCCGAGTGGGACGGCACGCTGGTCCACTGGCTCATGGCGATCTTCGCGGTCTGCGCGCCGGTGTTCTTCCTCACGGAGGCGCACGGCGGCCTGGCCTTCGGGTACAGCAAGTTCGCGAACCGCGAGGCGCGCTTCACCCTGCCCAGCAAGGTGGGGATGTTCGTCCTCTACTTCCCCGCCGTGTTCCTGTTCCCGGTGGCGCTGTGGGTGTCCGGGGCGGAGACGACGACCTGGCACTGGCTCCTTGCGGCGATGGTCTCCATCCACTTCGCGAAGCGCTGCGTGGAGGCGCTGTTCGTCCACAAGTACTCGGGGGTGATGAACGGCTTCTCGGTCGTGATGATCTGTTCGCTGTACTCGCTGGTGGCGGGGATGCTGGGGTGGATCGCGGCGACGGAGGTGACGCCCGCGATGCTGGAGAGCGGGACGTTCGCGCCGCTGCTGATCCCGGGGGTCGCGCTGTGGGCCGTGGGGACGGCGATGAACGCGTGGCATCACCTGCTGCTCGCGAACCTGCGCAAGCCGGGGGAGACGGGGTACGTCGTGCCGCGCGGGGGTCTCTTCGCCTGGGTCTGCTGCCCCCACTACCTGTGCGAGCTCATCGCCTGGTACGGAGTCGCGCTCGCGTTCCACCACGTCGGCGCCTGGGTGATCAGCGTGACGATGACCGCCTACCTCGCCGGACGCGCCCACAGCACCCTGCGCTGGTACCGCAGCAAGGACCTGGAGCTGCCCGACGGTTGGAAGCGTCTGGTGCCGTTCGTGTACTGACGTCCGTCAGCCGCGGCGCCTGCTGACGTCCGTCAGCCGCGGTGTCGGTCGCGGTGGGCCCGCACCTTCGCCCGGTTCCCGCAGATCTGCATGCTGCACCAACGGCGGTTCCCGCGCCGCGAGCGGTCGATGAAGAGCAGGATGCAGTGGTCGTTCGCGCAGCGGCCGAAGCGGTCGAGCTCGGTGATCAAGGCCTGCGCGGCGTCCTCCGCGATGAGGCGAAGAAGGGCTCCCGTCTCGAGGGGGCGCGCGCGCACTGCGTAGCCTTCCGCTGTCCTCCTCAGACCTCCGACGGGCCCAGGTCGCAGCAGGGCCTGGTCGACGCGCTCGACCTGGTCTGGCGGGGGAGGCGTCCCATCCAGGTGCGCCTCGAAGAGGGCCCGCACCGCACCGCGTAGGCCCCTCGCCGCCGCGAGGTCCTCCTCGGTCGCTCCCCCGAGCTCGTGCCCCACGGCGTGCGCCCAGGCGTGCAGGTCACTCGGGCGCGCCAGGGTGTCCGTCCGGCGATCTCCGTCGATCAGCTCCGTGTTCACGAAGTCGAAGGCGAGGGAGCCGCCGACGAAGAGGAAGGGCTGCGTCATTGACGGTGAGTATGGCGCGGCGATAGTGTAACCGTAATGATGATTCTTAAGTGGTTACCCTTCACGGTCTTGCTCGGTGCTGCTTGCACCCCGGCCCCGTCGAGGACGGCGAGTGAGGGAGCGACCGCGGGGGAGGTGGTGGCGGCCCCGACGCAGCGTCACGCCGCCGGCCCCGATGCCAGCCCAGCCGCGGTCTGGCCGGCGCGCACCCGCTACCTCTCGGTGGAGGTGGGAGAACAGACGGTCTTCTATCGGGAGGCGGGCGACCCTCAGCTGCCAACCCTGCTCCTCCTCCACGGGTATCCGTCCTCGTCGCACACCTACCGGCACCTCATCCCGCTGTTGTCGGGCCGGTTCCACGTGGTCGCTCCCGACAACCTGGGGTCCGGGTACTCGTCACGCCCCTCGCCCGACGAGGAGCCCTACACCTTCGATGGACTCGCTGAGGTCACGGCCGGGTTCGTGGACGCTGTCGGGCTCGACTCGTACGTGCTCTACATGCAGGACTTCGGAGCACCGGTTGGGTTCCGCCTCGCGATGGCCAGGCCGGAGCGGGTTCGCGGACTCATCGCCCAGAACGCGAACGCGTACCTCGATGGCCTGACGCCGCCCCGGCAGGAGTTCTTCCGGTCGGCCTCGGAGGATCGCTCCGACGAGAAGGTGCAGGCGCTCGCGAAGTGGGTGAGCGACGACGCGATCCGGGAGACGCAGTACCTGCGGGACGTCCCCGGAGAGCGTGCGCAGTTCATGCCACCGGACGCATGGACCCACGACATCGCGATGCTTCAGTCGGAGTCCGACCGCCGTATCCAGGTCCAGCTGTTCCAGGACTACCAGTCGAACATCGACGCCTATCCACGCTGGCAGGAGTGGATGAGGGCGCAGACGGTGCCCGCCCTCGTGCTGTGGGGCGAGCGGGATCCTGCGTTCGTGGTCGCGGGAGCGCGGGCCTACCTGCGGGACCTGCCCCACGCGACGCTTCGGCTCCTCGACGCGGGACACTTCGCGGCGGAGGAGCGTCCGGTCGAGGTCGCGAAGGCAATAGTGGAGGTGTTCGGCCGCTGAGTGACCTGGCTCGTTCACGGTTGGAAGCGTCTGGTGCCCTTGGTCTACTGAGCGGGACCCTCCGTGGGGCCGAGCCTCGCGGAGCGCCGCACCGGGGGCCCAATGACCGCACGCGCCGTACTCGCCTTCCTCTCCGTCTCCACCGTCGCCTCGCTCGTCGGGTGCGTTCCGAGCAACACCGGCTCCCTCACCCTGAACCCCAGCGCGGTCACGGCCGCAGTGGCGGAGACGGTCACGGTCGAAGTCGAGACGGTGTTCCCGAACTGGGAGGAGCTCCGGGACGACGGGGAGACGACCAACCTCGAGGTCACCATCTCTGAGGCACACCAGCAGATCGTTCAGTTCGTCGGCTTCGACGCCACGACCGGATTCGGAGGGGCCCAGCCGCTCGCGATCCCCGAGAACGAGCCCGAGACCGTGTACTTCATTGGGTTCGCGCCCGGGGAGGTGGACCGCGGGACGCTCCGGCTGAGCTGCGTGACGGCGGGGACGGCTTCGGTGGTGGTCAGCAGCTACACCACGGCCAGCGATCACTACTTCGCGACGCTCTCCGTCACCTGCACGGCCGGAGCCGGCGGCAACGGCATCACCCACATCGGCGGTGCGGTGCCCACGGACAACGGAAGCGACTGCTGGGGCGTGGATGTGGACCAGTGGTCCGAGTTCCTCTCGAACCGGCCGGCGGGCGACACCGGCGACGTGACGATGGAGTTCACCATCGAAGACGGGGTGAACAACTTCACGCAGCGCTTCTTCTTCCTCATCGACGGCTCCGACGGGGCGCTGGTGTTCGCGGACGGCTTCTCCGTGGTGCTGCGGGAGTTCAACAGCGACTACGAGCTGTCCATCCTCGGTGAGACCACGACCGAGCGGGTCTCCATCCCCACCGACGACCTGGGGACCTTCCCCCTCGAGCTCGCCCTGCGGGTCGTGTGGGACAACGTGGCGGGGACGGCGACCGCGTCCCTGAGCGCCACCGGGACCTTCGTCGCGGACCTCACCCATCCGGGCCTCGGACTCGCCGGTGGCGACGACGTGGGCTGGTCCATCGACTCGTCGGAGGTGTGCGTCTCGGAGTACTGGCCGCTGTAGAGGGGAACCTGGCGGCGTGATCGACCGCCCGCGCCCCACCTACCTCCGTAGGTAATTGCGGCCTCCTCCGGCTGGGAGGACGCTCCAGGGCATGAAACAGCTCAAGCTCCTCGCCATCGTTCTGCTGGTGCCCTTCACCGCCCTGACCGCGTACGCGATCCAGGACGTGGGCCTCATCGGAGTCTTCGAACACCAGCTCGCCAACGGCGGCGGGATGCAGGTCTTCGCGGACCTCGCCATCGCGCTCGTCTTCGTCCTGTGCTGGCTGATTCCCGACGCGAAGAAGCGGGGCCGGACGCCGTGGCCCTACGTGCTCCTCACGCTGGCGGCCGGCTCGTTCGGCCCGCTCCTGTACTTCGCGCTGCACAAGGAGGCCGGCGCGGGCTGAGAGAGAAGCCTCGGCCTGGGCCGCCGAAGCCCGACGGAGGCGCGGGCGGCTATCGTCCTCGGCCGTGCGCACCCCTCTGACCCGAGCCGCCTGACATGTGCGGAATCACCGGCTTCTTCCGCCCGACGGAGACCGCGCCGCTGACCGAGGCGGAGCGCCGGGCGTTGCGCGCCATGAACGGGGAGATCGTCCACCGGGGGCCCGACGAGGACGGGTTCTACGACGGCCCCGGGGTCGGGCTCGCGATGCGTCGCCTGTCGATCATCGACGTCTCCGGGAGTCAGCAGCCACAGGTGGGGCCGCGCGGGACCGTCTGCGTCTTCAACGGCGAGATCTACAACTTCCGGCGCATCCGGGAGGAGCTCGAGGGCCTCGGCCACCGCTTCACGACGAGCGGCGACACGGAGCTGCTGCCCGTGGGCTACGAGGCGTGGGGGATCGAGGGGCTGCTGAAGCGCCTCAACGGGATGTTCGCGTTCGCGCTCTTCGACCCGCGGACGCGGGAGCTGGTGCTCGCACGTGACCGCCTCGGCATCAAGCCGCTCTACGTCGGGAGCTTCGGCGGGACCTGGGTCTTCGGCAGCGAGCTCAAGGCTCTGCTGCCCCACCCCGCGGTGCGGCGCGATGTCGATGTGGGCGCGCTCGCGCGCTACCTCGCCCTGGAGTACGTCCCGTCGCCCCGCAGCATCTACCAGGGCATCGGCAAGCTCGAGCCCGCCCACTACCTCCGCATCCAGGCCGACGGGTCCTCCTCACGCCATCGCTACTGGGACGTGCGCTTCACCCGGTCCCGGGACGGCTGGGAGCACCCCGAGGTGCCGCTGCCGCGGGCGGGGCGGGACACGTACACGGACTGGTCCCAGCCGTTCCTCCATGCCCTGCGCGAAGCCGTGCGCGGGCGGCTCGTCAGCGAGGTGCCCATCGGGGCGTTGCTCAGCGGCGGGGTGGACAGCTCGTCCATCTCGGCGCTCATGGCGGAGCTGGTCCCGGACCTGCGCACGTTCTCGATCGGCTTCGACGAGCAGTCCTTCGACGAGTCGGCCCACGCACGCGCCGTGGCGACCCACATCGGCAGTCGACACACCGCGCGGACGTTCGCGAGCGGGATGTTCGGCGACATGCTCGAGGCGGTGCGTGGGTTCCTCGACGAGCCCTTCGCGGACGCGTCGATCCTTCCCACCCACTTCCTGTCGCGGACGGTGAAGGAGGAAGGCGTCACCGTGGTGCTGAGCGGGGACGGCGCGGACGAGCTCTTCGCGGGCTACCCGACGTACCTCGCCCAGCAGGTGGCCCAGCGGTTCGCGGGGGTGCCGGGGAGTCGCCGGATGCTCGCCCTCGCGGCCCGGGGGCTGGCGAAGCTGCCGAGCAGCTACGAGAACGTGACGCCGGACTACGTCGCGCGGCGCTTCGTCGCGGGGGCGCCCTTGCCTCCGCCCGCGCGGCAGGCGGCGTTCCTGGGCTCCTTCCTGGAGCCGGAGCTGCGGGGCGTGCTCTCGGGGGACGCGCTGAGCGAGGTGGACGACGGTGCGCCCTACGGCGAGCTGTTCGCGCACCACGCGGACGCGGCGGAGCTCGGGGGAGATTTCCTGGAGCGGCTGACCTGGCAGGACCTGCGGACGTACATGGGGGACGACATCCTCGTGAAGGTCGACCGGGCGTCGATGGCGACCTCGCTGGAGGTACGCACGCCGTTCCTCGACCACCGGGTGGTGGAGATGGCGGCCCGGATGCCGCCCGACCTGAAGCTCCGCGGTCGCGAGGGCAAGTACATCCTCAAGCGCGCGATGAAGCCGCGCCTGCCTCAGCAGGTGGTGGAGCGGAAGAAGAAGGGCTTCGGCCTGCCGGTCGCGAAGTGGCTGCACGGACCGTGGCGCGAGCTCCTGCTGGAGACGCTCGGAAACGGACGCGCCGCGTCGTCGGGGTTGTTCGACCAGGCGGCGGTGGACAAGTTGATCACGGAGCACCTGTCCGGCCGACGCGACCGCCGTCGCCCTCTGTGGACGCTGCTCACGTTCCAGTGGTGGTACGACGGCCGCTTCGGGCCGGGGCAGTAAGGAACTCGAGTGAACAAGAGCAAGCTCATCGCAGGGGTCGTCGCGCTGGGGGTCATGGTGGTCGCCCTGCCGCGGGTGCTGGACCGGACGCCGCCGCAGGTCACCGAGGAGATCTGGCGCACGGAGAGTCCGTCGCTCCCGAACACGACGAAGGTCACGATGGGTGAGGCGCCGCGCTATCCGCTGCGGGCCGAGGCGAAGCTCGACCTGCGGATCGGCGACCGGTACCCCGGTGAGGCGACCCTGGAGCTGTCCGGCGTCCCTCAGGAGCTGACGGTCGAGGAGGGCGGGGCGGTGCTGCGGGGCACGCTGGACCTGTCCGGTGTCCAGGACGGCCAGCACGTGGTCACCCTGACCCTGCGGGACGGGGCGTGGCCGGCGAACCGCACCCAGATGACCCGCATGATCACGAAGGACGCGACCCCGCCGACCCTGACCTTGGCGCGGTCGTCGCGGGTCGGGGCGCAGGGGACCACGCTGGGGATCTTCGCGCGGGCGGACGAACCGCTGGCCGGCGGTGAGGTGACGCTGAATGGCGAGGAGGTCACCGCCACGGTCCTCGACGACGCGGCGACGGTGCGCGCGGTGACGGGCATCGGGGTCAAGCAGGAGCCGGGCGATGTGCCGCTCGTGATCGAGGCCCGGGACGAGGCGGGCAACGTGGGGCGGCTGGAGACGACCGTCACCGTGGACAAGACCGACTTCCCCTTCGGCGGCTACATCGAGCTGTCGACGAAGAAGCAGGCCGACATGAAGAACAAGGCCAAGAGCCGCGACGCGAACGACAAGCGCGGCGCGGCCTACGCGGCGAAGGTCGGCCTCCCGGTGCCCCCCGCGCGGTTCGTGACCCCGGTGGACGGCATCCTCACGTCGCCGTTCGGCAAGGTGCGCAAGTACAACACCGGCGTCGAGCGCCACCACCTGGGCACCGACATCGCGGCGCCCTCCGGCACGCCGGTGAAGAGCGCCGGACCGGGCGAGGTGGTGCTCGCCGAGGAGCTGCACATCTACGGCAACGCGGTGATCGTGGCCCACGCGGATGGGGTGTCGACTTCGTACAACCACCTGAGCGCGATCAACGTGGCGGTGGGAGACACAGTGGCGGCGGGCGACGTCGTCGGCGAGGTGGGGAGCACCGGTCAGAGCACGGGTCCCCACCTGCACTGGGGGATGGTGGTCAACGGGCAGGCGGTCGCCGCGGAGCAGTGGACCGAGCGCAGCTTCGCCGAACCGCTGGAGGGGGACTTCGAGGACTAGGTACCCTCCCCCCATGCCCAAGAACCCCGACGTCGACGCCTGGTTCGCCACCTACGACAACCCGCAGAAGGACACCCTGCTCGCCGTGCGCGACGTCGTCCTCGCGGTCGATGACCGCATGGACGAGTGCATCAAGTGGAAGTCGCCGACCTTCACCTTCAACGGCAACCTCGCCAGCTTCAACCCGCGGTCCAAGAAGCACACCAGCCTGATGTTCCATGTCGGCGCGACCATCCCCGGCGACCACCCGGTCCTCGAAGGCGGCGGCGACACCGCGCGCTACATCAAGTTCGCGTCGCTGGACGAGGTCGAGGCCAAGCGCGCCGCCCTCGAGGACGTCGTCCGCGCCTGGATCGCCTGGAAGAGCTGAGGGACCGCCGGTCGGTCCCTACGCCTCCTCGGCGACGCCGCCCATCCCCTTGAGGAGCTCCACGAGTTCGGCAGCCAGCGTCTGGGCGGCGTGGTAGTCCCGCTCCAGCCCTTCACGCCGCTCGCGCGGCACCCCGCCGTCCTCGACCTGCCCCTCGAGCAGCGCCACCAGGCTCGCGCAGCGCATCAGCGCTGACGTCGCCGCCTTCACCACCGGCGCGCCGCCCTTGGCCACCGCGCCGTCGAGCCCGGACACCACGTCGGGCACGCGCTCTCCCACCAGCTCGCCGAGCGGCACCTTCCCCCGCTTCGCACGGTATCCCCGCAGCCCGCCCTCGATCGCCACGAGGTTGTTCACCGCTGCCTCGGCCCCTTCGACCCGCGCCGTCGTCCCGGCCACCTCGCCCAGCCGCTGGCTGAACTGGTACACCCGCCGCGCCCGGTCCGAGTCCCACGTCACCGCCGGCCCCGCGAGCTCGCGCAGCAACAGCCTCTGTTGCTCCTCCTCGTCGGTCTCGAAGTCCGGGTCCGGGTCCCGCAGGCCCACGAAGATCGCCATCTCCAGCCACGGCACCAGCGCCGCGAGGCCGCGCACGTACGTTTTCAGCTCCTCGATCCGCGCCGACTCCCCCACCCGCACCAGCGGCCGCCCCGCCCCGGACCGCTCGATGCGCCCGAGCACCAGGTTCCGATCCCGCGCGTGCCGCAGCAGCCCGAGCACGTCCGACGACGGCACCTTCGGCTGGCCCACTAGGAACTCGGGCCGCCCGAACATGTCCTCGGGCGTGAACGCGTACGAGGTCGCGAGCCCCTCGTTCCTCGTGCGCTCCAGGAACGCGTGCACCAGGGAGCGGTTCATCGGCCGCCCCCCATCCGCCGCACCACCTCGAAGGGCAGCTCCACGAACGTCCGTCCCCCGCGCCGGTACTGCTTCGTCTCACCCTCGGGCCGCGACTGGACCACGATCAGCCGCTCGGGACCCGCCGTGTCCGTCGTGAACCACATGGCCAGCGGCTCGTCGCCCCGCACCTTCGCGATGAGCAGCCCCCCACCCGGCGCGGCCGTCTGCACGTACGCCTCGTCCCCGCTCGTCGGCGGCAGCCCGCAGTACGCCTGCCCGATGAACCGCTCGTAGAGCAGGTCCTCGCTGTCGAGGCAGTTGCTGTCAGCGCGGAGCTCCCGGATGAAGGCGAGCTCCTTGTTCACGAACGCGGATCCCTGCTTCTTCGCGATCTCCGTCAAGAAGTCGCGCACTCCGCCCCACTTCTCGGGCGGCAGGTCCTCGTCGAGGTCGAACGCGACCTCCTCGTCCTCGGCGCTCACGTCGGCCTTGTCGTACGTGTCCGCCGTCCACGAGTGTCGGTTCCCTGCCGTGTCCGCGTAGCTCGCGTGCACCGCCGCGCCGTTCTCGATGACGCACACCTGCGTCGCTTCGATCACCTCGCGCTTGCCGTACCCGTCCCGCGCCACGATGCGGAACCGCAGCACCCGCTTCGTGAACCAGCCCGCCGCGATGGTCACCGCCGGCTTGTCCTCGATGCGGATCGTCTTCCTCCCGGCCCCGAGCTCCCCGCGCGTCGCCTCGTCGACGGCGCCCACCCAGAACCGGTACGTCCCCGCCCGCGGCTTCGCGCGGTACAGGTCCCCCCAGGCCTTGAGCGATCCGCCGGCGCCGGCCTCCTTCTTCGCGGCGACGTCTTCCTCGTCCTCGGGGTTGTCCGGCTTGAAGTCCCAGTGGACCTCGATGCGCTCCCACCACTCGAACCGCGCGCCGTACACGGACAACGCGTCCTCGCCGCCCTTCGCGTAGTCCGCGCCCGTCACGTCCTCGGGGATCTGGAGGGTCATCTCGAAGGGCATGACGTGGCGCAGCGAGTCCGTCTTCTCGAACCCGACCGTCCCCATGCTCGCCTTGACCAGGACCGCCTTTCCGCCGCGCACCGGCGTCGCGTGCCGCTCGTCCTTGTCCTCGACCTGCAGCTTCGGTCCGCCGGTGCCGTCCAGCGTCATCACCGGCACCTTGCACAGCTGCCCGAGCCCCGGGATCCCCCGCTCCCCGCCCGGGTGCGTCTGGTTGTGGGCGCTGCCCGCGAGCACGAGGAACTTGCCCTTGCGGCCCGTGTCCCCCTCGATGATCGAGCTCGCGAGCCCGTTCATCCGCTTCGTCCGCTGCTCCCCCCACAGCGACGGGTCCCCGTCCGGGTCCGCCTTCGCGTCCATGGAGTCGATGGCGACGAGGCGCACCTTCGTGCCGCTGCTCTCCTGCACGGCCCACGCCTGCTTCAGGATCGCCCGCAGGTCCACGTCCTTGTGCGCCGGCGGCCCCGACTCGTCGTTCGGGTTGTGCCGCCTTGCCTGCGCGTCCAGGTAGTCGGCCAGCGCGTCGGGCTCCTCCCCGGTCTCCATGAAGGCGTCGAGCAGCGCCTGGTGTTCGTCCCGCCGGAAGTGCTCGATGTACAGGGTGTCGAGCCCCTGCTCGACCAGCGTCTCCAGCGAGTCGACGATCAGCTTCTTCACGTCGCCGCGCGAGTGGTCCTCGGACAGGGCGACACCCTCGTCCTCCTCCCACAGCATCGACGTCAGCGCCTCGGTCGCCGTGTCCGCTTCGTCGACGATGGTCTGGAGCCCTTCGAGCTTGTCCTCATCGAAGAGCCGGTCGTAGGCCTCCCAGTCGAAGGTCTCGACGATCTCGGTGCTCTGCTCGTCGATGGCGAGTCGGCGGGACGCGCGCTTCCGCAGCTCCCGCGGGTCACCGAACAGGCGGTCGAGGCGCTCCTTGCGCACCGTGTCCGCCACAGACCCGCGGCCCCGCCCGTCGCCGTCGTCCTCCAGCGCGGACTCGATGATCTCCCACACCTTCGGGTGCGACTCCTTGAGCTGCTGCACCCCGTAGGCCAGCGAGATCACCGGGAACTCGATGATCAGCCCGGGGTCGTCTTCGCCCACCCCGTCGAGCTGGTCCTCCCACCCCCGCAGCAGCAGCACCTGCGTCTCGCTGTCGTGCTTGCCGGCGTTGGCGAGCGCCGCCTTCAGGTCGATGCGGTACCGCCGCTGGAACGTCCCCGTGTCCTCGAAGCACCAGGGCTTGCTCGCCATCTCGAGCAGCTCGTTGATCACCTCGACCTGTTCGAAGAGACCGTCGCGGGAGCACCGCGCCCGCAGGTCCTCCAGATCCCGGACCTTCTCTCCGATCTCCTCGTCGGTGGCGTCGAGGAGGAACAGGGCCTCCAGGTCCACCACCCCGTCGACGATCGCTTCGTTCGCCTCGTCCCGGTCCACCGGGTCCGGATCCAGCAGGGCGTCCTTGCGCTCCGCGGCGTCGAGGTAGAGGCGGATGAGCTGCTCGACCGCCTCCGTCGCGCCGTCGGCCTCCGACTCCAGCGCCATCTCCAGGAACATCTCGATGTCCGAGACGGCCTGCTCCACCGCGTCGGCGTAGGCCTGCCCGCCTGCGTCCTCCAGGGCCTCGAGGGCCGCGACCTGCCGGCCCATCATCGTGCCGATGAACTCCAGGTCCTCGTCCGCCGCCTCGGCCCCGGACGCCGCCGTCGTTGTCTTGTAGAGCTCCCAGACCTCCTGGCGCTGCGCCTCTCCCTCGGGGTCCGTCTTGCCGGCGTTGTCCCGCAGCCAGCGCGCCGACGCCGTCTGGACCTTGTCGAGCGCGGCCTCCCGCTCGCTGGCGCTCTTGTCCGGGTCCTTCGCCTTGGCCAGCTCCTGCTCGACCGTGCGGAAGTCGCTGCCGAAGATCTTCTCCCAGTTGCTCGACGTGCTCTCCAGCGACAGCCCGTCCTCGAGGCCGGGCCCGTGGATCCGCGCCTTCACGAGCACCGGCAGCTTGAGCTCCTTGTCGTTGCCCAGGGCCTTGAGCGCCTTGCGGAAGCCTGCGACCCGCACCTCCCCCTTGCTCTGGTCCGGCGCGTACTCGAAGACGAACTTGTCCTCGACCTTGCTCACGGTCCCGAACCAGACCTGGGCGGTGTCGACCTTCTTCTTCGCCTTCGCCATGCGGCTCGCGAACTTCTGCAGGTTCAGGTCGCGCTTGCTCAGGACGAGCACCGGGTCGCCCCCGTTGGGGCAGATCGCGAAGTTCAGGGACCGCTGACGCACGGTCGGCCAGAGCTTCTTCACCTCGTCGCGGAGCATCTCGTTCATGACGCGACGACCCTACCTCCACCTCGCCCCGACGCTCGACGCAACCCTGTGACGCGCTCCGATGTCATAGCTCGCGGAGCACCTGTCATAGGCCTGATCCCCCCGTGTCATCGGAGCTGAGCCGACCTCGTCCTAGAGTGACCTCGTTCGGGGGGCGACCCAGCGAATCTGACTCGGCCGCTGTCGCCGATCGGCCCGCCCATGGTACGCCAGCCGTCCCGAGGAGGAGATCCCACATGACCCCCATGGAAGCCGGCTACGTCGCCATTCAGCTCAAGAAGGCGAGGAAGTCCAAGAAGCCGTATTACTTCTGGTTCGTGCGTGAGGGACAGGACGGCCAGCCCGTCCTCGTCGTGGAGCGCAAGTCCGAGGAAGCCAAGACCAAGGGCAAGCGGGCGAAGGCGAACGCCAAGAACAACAAGCACGTGGAGGGCCGGATCGAGGCGCTCGACGGCGGCAAGGTCGGCTTCTACGGCGAGGGTCAGGTCACGACCACGCAGATGGGCCGCGACTTCCGGGAGAAGCTGGCCAAGGTCAAGGAGCTCAAGCCTCTCGCCGAGCTCTTCAAGGGTGCGGAGATCGGCGACCTCGCGGATGCGCCGTCGATGGCCGAGGAGGACGAGGACGTCCGCAAGGCCGCCGGGCGCATGTCCGCCAAGGAGGACGACGAGGACGAGACCTCCGAGGAGGGCCCCACCAAGGCGGACTGGATCCGCGAGTCGGGCGCTGCGAAGGAGCTCTACCTCGCGATCAAGGAGAAGTTCGGCGAGGAGTCCGAGCCCTTCAAGCAGATCAAGGAGGCCCAGCAGGCTGCCATCTCGGCGAAGAACAGGTCGTTCGCCGAGGGCATCGCCGCCCTCGCCTCGCTCATGGCCATGGGCCGCACGCTGCTCGGCCAGGACGTCCCCCCCGCGTGGAACTGGGAGGAGGTCGGCGCGAACCTGCAGATGGCGAAGAAGGCCACGAAGCCTTTCTGGTTCTGGTTCTGCCGCCAGGGCGAGGACGACCTGCCGATCCTGATCGTGGAGCGCAAGGCTCAGGAGATGCGCACCAAGGGCAAGGACGCCCGGCGCGTCGCGCAGAAGAAGAAGGCCATCTCCGGCTGGATCGCGAAGAACGACAAGAACGAGATGGTGTTCTTCGCCGAGGGGGACGACCTCCCGTTCGCCCAGGTGGAGCGCGACTTCAAGCAGAAGCTCGCGGGCATCGACGCCCTGTCCACCGTCGCCCCCATCCTGCGCGGCGCGACCTTCGTCACCATCGACACGACGATGACGCGCCCCCCGGAGGACCCGGACGAGGACCTGACCTCCGGTCCGAGCACTCCGAGCGACAAGACGGCGCCGGGCACCGAGGACAAGACGGCGCCCCGCACCGAGCTCGACTCCCAGTCGCCCGACGCCCCCATCGAGCTGGTGCGGGAGCGCCTCGGCAAGGAGCAGGACAAGGCGATCAAGGAGCTCCTGACCAAGGACACGCCCGAGAGCCTGCGCTACCCGGCGCTCCTCGGCCTGTGGAACGAGTCCATCATCGCCTTCGCGAACGACGTGAACCGGCTCGTCGACGAGGTGGAGAACAGCACCACGCTCCAGTCCATGCCGGAGGGCAAGAAGACCATCGAGCTCATCGAGAGCCTGGAGGACTTCTACACCGAGCTCGGCGAGCCCCTGGACGAGGCCCTCGAAGACCTGATCAAGACGAAGGACGAGACGAAGGAGCCGGCGGTCCGCAAGCTCGCCGAGTCGGCGCTGAAGCAGTTCAAGAGCAAGCCCGAGCTGGAGAAGCTCGAGAAGACCTCCCTCGGCAGCCCCGCCCTCTACTCCAAGCAGGTCAGCTTCTTCGAGACGCTGATCACGTCGCTGAGCTGATCGGAGTCCCTGATGCCCCCCAAGACGACCCCTGCCCTCGAGATCGCGAAGGCGCTCGGACTCGACCTCAACCAGACCGCGGACCTCGTGGCGTACGACGGTGCCTGCACCGAGATCCTCAAGCTCCTCGCCGACACGAAGGGGCTCCGCTTCCCCGCCGGCGAGCACAAGATCACGAAGAACTGGTCGGACGCGCTGGCGAACCGCGCCGCCAAGATGCGCCCCCGGCTCCGCAAGGCCGTCGACGAGGCGAAGGACATCCTCTCGAAGGAGGGGGTGACGAAGGCGAAGGACCACATCACCGACCAGGAGGTCACCGACCTGGTCGCCGCCTACAAGAAGCTCGTCACCACCGAGCTCGACAACCTGACGAAGGCGGTGCAGGACGAGCGGAGCGCCAAGGCCCAGGCGCTCGCGATGATCGACCGGGCGGCGTGGCTCCACGCCGAGCGGGAGAAGCTGTCGCCCGACGCCCCCGTGCTGGAGACCTCGGGGGTCGACGTGACGAAGGCCCGCGCCTTTGCCGCGGAGCTCGACTTCAAGCAGGCCCTCACGTTCGCCAGCCGTGCGGTCCAGGCGCTCGAGAAGGTGCCGGACGTGGTGCGGGACCTCAAGGAGACCGACGGCAACAAGGCGCTCGTCCAGGAGATCAAGAAGCTCCGCACGCTCGTGCTCTCGTCGCCGCTCGACGAGCTCACGAAGGCCAAGGTCCTCGAGTTCGTCCTCACGGCGGTCGAGGAGATCAAGAAGCCGAACAACGACGTGAAGGCGAAGGACGCCGTCGGGGAGGGGGAGGTCGCCTACACGATGGCGATGTCGAACCTGGCGACCGACCGGGCGAAGTACCTCGGCCTGCTCGACACCGCCAAGTCCACGCTGAACCGTCTGATGCCGGTCGGCGACACGACGAAGCTCCTCGAGTTCCGGGTCCAGCTCGACCAGTTCCGCGGCCAGTCCCTCAACCCCACCGCAGAGCAGGTCAAGGAGCTCGGCGCCCTCGTCACCACGATGACGAACGCCTACGACGCCGCGGTGAAGGCCTACGAGAACGTCGCCGCGAACCTGAAGAAGCTCGACGGCTACGAGCCGGCGGTCAACGCCCTGATCAAGGACGCGGGCACCTTCGCCGACGCGGGCTACTCATTCACCTTCCCGGTCGAGCCGAAGGACCTGCTGAGCGACTACCGCGCGCTGACGGACAAGGTGCACAACCGCACCTCCACCGCGCTGGAGGTGGAGACCGTCGTCCAGCAGCTCATCGACGGCAAGCTCGAGGACACCACGGCGGTCACCGACTTCAAGGGGCTGCTGACCGACATCAAGACCGAGGTCGGCAAGGTCGAGGCCGCGAAGAAGAAGGTCGACCAGGCCCTCGACTTCATCGCCAAGCAGCTCGAGTCGAAGGGGGTGAAGGTCGAGGAGATGTCCTCGCCCCCGAAGGGCTCGATGCAGGACTACCAGCGCACGCTGGAGTCGCTGATGCTGGCGTGGAAGACGACGCTGGGGAACTGCTGGAAGACCAAGTCCATCGACAGCGGCGACACGGTCAAGGCCCTCGGTGAGCTGCAGGACAAGGTCGAGAAGATCAACCCGAAGGAGCTGATCTTCGAGACGGGCATCGCCTCCGCGAAGGCCGCCTACCGCAAGGCCCACGGCAAGGCGATGAAGCAGCTCGGCAAGGCCGTCCTCGTCCAGCGCAAGGACGACAAGCAGCCCGCTGACGCGCTCGCCGAGATCACGAAGATCGAGCAGCGCTTCCTCGCCACGGACGACAAGGAGGAGATCGACAAGCTCGCCGAGGCGCAGGAGCGTCAGGAGGACCTGCTCCGGCGCTACATCATCAGCCAGGACCAGAAGCTCATCGCGCTCCAGCAGACGATCGAGAAGAAGCTCGACGACGCCACCGATCTCCTCAAGGCGGTGGTGAAGGCGAAGAAGGGCGGCAAGAGCAAGAAGACGCGCAAGGCCGAGCAGCAGTACGCCCAGTTCGTGCTCGACCAGCAGATCCCCGAGCTCGCGCTGTTCGTGGAGGCCACGCTCTTCTCCGTCCTCGACGACGCTCTGGAGCGGGCGGACAAGGTCCTGCGGGACGCGAAGTCCATCCACGCGGTGGTCGTGGACGGCGGCTCCGCTTCGTTCCACGGCGGCGTCACCTTCGACGAGGTGACCACGAAGATCGAGCAGGTGCGGGTGCTGCTCAAGAACAAACACCTCGGGACCCACCGCAAGGCCGCGAAGCAGAAGTTCATCGAGACCTGGAACGACATCAAGGACAAGGCGTTCTCGCGCCCGGCGTCCGAGTCGATCGACGACCTCGACAGCCTGCTGGACGCCGAGGGGATCCCGAAGGCCATCAACGAGGCGGTCCTCGACGGCAAGAACAAGGCGAAGTTCAAGACGAACGTGAAGGAGCTGAAGAGCCTGCTCAAGAAGAAGAAGAAGGCCTTCACGAGCAAGTTCAGCGGCAAGGACATGATGAAGGCCAACAAGGCCGGGACGGCCGCTCCCTCGGCGAAGGACGGCACCGGCTACCTCCAGGACCTGCTCGACCGCATCAAGGGGCTCGAGACCATGGTCAAGAAGGAGGAGGGCGTCGTCTCCGACTGCCTCGAGAAGCTCGAGACCATCAAGACCGAAGCCGAGGCGGCCATCGAGGACCCGCTGAAGATCATCAAGGCGGTGCGTGGCATCCAGGACACGGACGAGGCCCGGGAGACCAACCGCGCCCAGTTCGAGAAGGAATACAAGGAGCACCACGACCAGGCCATGAAGGACCTGGAGAAGGACAAGGCGGGGCGCAGCGACCGCAAGAAGCACAAGGCCGAGGTCGAGCGCGACTTCAAGCTGGCGAAGCAGGTCTTCGAGGCGAGCGGGAAGATCGAGGACGCCCGCCACATGCTGCTCAACGGCGCCGAGAAGGCGGCGTTCTACGGCCTCGGCGGCTCCGAGACGAAGGCGCGGTACGCCCGCAAGGACCTCAAGAAGCACAACGTCGACTGGGCGAAGAACGTCGCGACCTTCAACGGCGCCGTGAACACCGCCCTCGACAACGCGGTCAAGGCGGTCGAAAAGGCGGACAACATGGACTGGTCGGACAAGGGCAAGACCCACGTGGCCGAGGTCCGGGGGCGGCTCACCCGCCTGTTCGACGCGAAGGCCTTCGACGAGGCCATCACGCTCCTGTCGGGCTTCTCGTCGTCGGACGACAAGTCGAAGGCGCGGGCGGTGCGTGAGAAGGGGCTGCAGACCTGCCGCACCTACCTCGACCTCGTCGACAACGACCCGGACATCTTGCTGCTGGACATGTCACCGGCTGGCGGCTTCGCCCACGCGAGCGCGCTGCTCAAGCGCACCCTCATGATGCTCGAGCGCACCATGCTCGTCAGCGTCCCGCACGGAGAGTAGGACCATGGAGCTGAACCACTGGATCATCGAGTTCGCGGGGCCCGAGGCCCTCACCCAGAAGATGGTCGACTCCAAGGAGAACGACCTGCACCTCATCCGCTGGCACCAGGCCCAGGACGAGACGAAGCGCCTCGCGCTGCGGACGGCCGGGCTGGGGCGCATCTACGCCGAGATCAACGACGAGACCTTCAAGGCGCAGCTCAAGGAGGCGCTCGGCTTCGACGTGGAGATGAAGACCGGCAAGAAGAAGTCGAGCACCATCGAGAAGTCGGGCGACTACCGCAAGGCGTTCGACGTGGTCGACGACGCGCAGAAGCACAAGGGCGTCGACGAGAAGACGCTCGAGTCCATCGGACGCGCCGCCCCGCGCCTGTTCGCGCTCAAGGACTACATGCTGACCGCGACCTACGAGTGGACGACGGAGCTCGACAAGGCGACGAAGAAGCCGAAGAAGGTCAAGCAGCGCCTGTTCACGGACAAGGACATCCGCCACGACCTCTTCACCCCCCTGGTGCGTGAGGGGATCATCGGCGACACGTTCCTCGTCGACCAGTACAGCCAGGTCCAGAACGTCATCGACGAGACGAACGAGCTGTACCTGCAGGATCTCCAGACCTTCAAGGGGTCCAGCAAGGCGGTCTTCGGCGCAGAAATGACCGACATGGCGGTCAAGCTGCTCAAGGACTCCATCGGCGCGGTCGTCGCCGGGGTGGCGCCCGTGGGCAGCGACGGCTTCGACACGGGAGCCCTGGTGAACACGGTGGCGACGCTCGTCTCCACCGGCGTCACCGGCATCAAGGACATCATCGTCGGCTTCGCGACCCAGGAGATCTCCGGCGGGATCGACAAGGGCATGACCGCGTTCGCGACGGTCATCGGCGGCACCCTGACCCTCATCCTCAAGAACGCGGCGGGGATGGACAGCGACTCGGCCAAGGACTGGGGGACGATGGTCACCGCGGGCATCAAGGCGGGCGGCGGGATCGTGAAGATGGCGAAGACCGCCGAGCACATCGCCCGCAAGTACAAGGAGAACGGCACCGTCGACGCCGCCTCCCTGATCGACGGGCTGGGGCAGATCCTCGAGCAGTCCCTGACGGTGGCGGCCACGGCCACGAAGAGCAGCGACAAGGCCGGCAGCGACGCGATGAAGGAGTCGGCGAAGTGGATCGGCAAGAGCTTCCGCACCGGCGCCGGGGTCACGAAGGTCGCCGAGACGCTGGCGGTCCGCCTCAAGAAGACGGGCGGCAAGCTGAGCGCGGACGACTGGGCGGCGATCATCAGCGCGGGTGGTGAGGCGGCGGGCAAGGCGCTCAAGGAGTTCGCGACCATCCCGCTCGAGGAGCACAAGAAGAAGGAAGAGGAGCGGATCAAGGACCTCCAGAAGAAGATCAAGGAGGGGACGATCACTCCCGAGGAGCTGCAGCAGGTCCTGGTCGACACGAAGATGACGAAGGAGCAGCGCGACGCGAACACGTCCGCGTCGCCCCTGGATCTCTCGTCCCTGTCGGACATCGACGCGGCCAAGCAGGGGCTCTCGAACCGTCTGACGTCCATGAAGGCCCTCGAGAAGGACCAGAAGAGCAAGATCGAGGGGACCGGCAAGACCTTCGGCTCGATGTTCGGCGAGGTCGCGAAGGGGATGAAGAAGTCCGACCGCGAGCTGGCGGGCAAGAAGCTGCTCAAGGAGCTCGAGGAGCAGCGCCTCAAGGAGTCCTACGGGATGGGAGGCAAGGACGCCGAGGGGAAGATCAAGGACGCGGAGAAGGCGATCGAGGACGAGCGCCAGGAGCACAAGGACATCATCGACCGCATCGCGTCGGGCGGAGACCCGGGCTACGACAAGCTCGCGAAGCTCGTGGCGAAGTACAAGATCCGCAAGGCGGTGTGGAACACGCTGACGTCCGTGGGCTCCATGGGCATGGCCATCGCGCAGCAGTTCTGCTCGGCCATGGCCATCGGCGGCACGATCATCGAGTTCGCGAAGGAGGCGGCGCTCGTGCTCGAGCACAGCATCGCCATCCACAAGTGGAAGACCTCGCGCGGCTGGGCGAAGGACTCGGCGTCCGTCTTCCTCAGCTCGGTGGAGGCCGAGGTCCGCGAGGCGGCCCAGCAGATCACCCACCACACCATCCAGGCGGCCCTGCTCATGGTGAAGGTGGTGGGGCAGATCGTGGCGACCGTCGGCGCGGCGGCCCAGGGCATCGGCTTCATCATCGGCCAGGTGATCGAGAAGAGCGCCCAGGCGGCCCGCACCGCCGAGGAGCTCATCTACAAGATCGTCCGCAAGGCGCAGGTGGTGAAGGCCTGGAAGCGCACGAAGAAGGCGCTGGAGAACCCGTCGAACCGCCGCCTCGGCCTCGAGGTGCGCGCCATGAACGCGACGCTGGCGAAGTACACGCTCGCCTACGGCGCCTACGTGGAGAAGGACGCCATCGCGCGGATGGCGCTCGCGAAGTTCGGCATCGACGACCAGGCGCTCGAGAACGCCGACGCGGGGCTCGCGCAGGTGCGGATGGCGCTCGAGTCCCTCTTCGCCGAGGACAAGGTCGTCAAGGGGATGGCTCCGTACAAGGTGGGCTGGGCGAAGGACATCAACGTCGAGCTCACGGTGACGTCGTGGTTCTCGGCCTACAGCAAGGCCGTGAACGTGGGCAACCTGATGAAGGACCCGCCGCCGAACCACATCCGCGATGCGTTCCAGCACCTCCTCGTGGCCGCCTCCGGGTTCAAGCGGGACCCGGACGACCCGCTGGCCAGCAAGGAGATGGACGGCGCCCTGTTCCGCCTCGAGTACAACCTCAAGGACTGGAACCCCCGCATGGAGACGGACCCGCGTCACGTGTGCCGCGAGATGCACCAGCTGCGGGAGAAGTACCTCGACGAGGTCGCCAAGGTCCGCGGCGCGCTGCCGAAGCTGCCGAGCTACCTGTAGCGGGCGGGCTCGCGGGCGCCGGCGTGGGCGCCCCGGCGCTCAGCCTCCGTAGCGCGCCCGCACCTGGGCCGCGAGCTGGCGGACTTGGGCGGCGAAGCCCGGATCCCCCATCGCCTCGGCGTCGAGGGCGGCCTGCTCCAGCTCCGCGTACCCCTCGTCCTTCCGCCCCGTCGCCACGAGGAGCTCCCCTCGGTTCGCGCGCATCGGCGGTGGGCTGGGCTGGCCGAGGCGCTGGGCGCTGACCGCGAGTCCCTCCTCGGTGTAGGCGAGGGCGGTGGCGGCGTCGCCGGCCTGGTAGGTGGCGACAGCGAGGGTGGTGAGCCGGTCCCGCAGCTGGTGGTAGAGGCCCCGGTGCCGCATCAGGTCCAGGCTCGCCGCGTACTGGGCGTCGCTCGCCTCCGCATTCCCGAGGTGGGCCTGCAGCGCCCCCTGGTTCCACAGGGCGTCGGCGAGGAAGACCGGCTGGTCCACGCGACGCGCGAGCTCCTCTTGGGCGGCGAGCGCCTCGAGCGCGCCGGGGATGTCGCCGAGCATCGAGGCGCGGACGTAGGTCAGGTTGCCGAGCGCGTTGAGCTCGCCGGCGACGACCTGCGCGGTGCGGGCATGAGCGAGCTGGTCCTGCAGGGTCGCGAGGGCGAGGGTGGGCTCTCCCTGTCGGATCTGGAGGCGGGCCCGCACCCCGAGCACCACCTGCAGGTTGCTCGAGTCCCCCATCTGCCGGAGACGCGCCTCCGCGTCGGCGAGGAGCATGTCCGCGTTGGGCAGATCGCCCGCCAGCAGGAGGTCCTCGCCCAGGGCGAGCAGGGCGAGAGCGATGCCCCGGGGCCGCTCGTTGGCGCGGGCCAGGGCCAGCTGCTGCTCGTGGGCGGCGCGCGCTCCCACGAGGTTGCCCGTCTGCCGGAGGAGGTCACCGCGGAGACCGATGCCCTGCTCGCGGCCCATGTCATCGTCGAGCTCGTCCGCGAGGGCGAGGAGCTCGTCCGTGGCCGCCAGAGCGCCGGGGATGTCGCCCGCGCTGCGCAGGAGCCGGGCGAGGGCATAGCGGTTGTTGGCGCGCTGGCCGGTGAGGCGGGCGGCCTCGCAGATGGCGTCGGACTCGGCGAGCAGGGCGCGCGCTTCCTCGCGGTCGCCCAGCATCTCGAGGCAGTAGGCGGCCGAGCCGAGAGCGCGGGCGACGTTCGTGCGGTCCCCCACCTCCCGGTAGATGGCGGCCTCCTCGCGGTGCAGCGCGACGGCGTCGGCGAATCGGCCCCGGTGGGTCTCCACCTTGGCGCGGCTGCCGGCGTTCGCGGCCCGGGCCACGGGGTCGGCCAGCTCCTCGACGATGGCGCGCTGCGCGTCGAGGGCCTCCATTGCGGCGTCCAGGTCCTCCATCTGCATGAGCACGTGGGCGCGGTCTTCGAGCAGGCGCTGGACCGAGGAGAGATCCCCGTCCTCGCGGTGCAGCGCGATGGCGTCGGCGAGGTAGGCCAGCGCAGACGCCCAGGCGTTCTCGCGCGCGGCGAGCTGCGAGCGGGTGCGCAGGACGTATCCGAGGAGATCGAGGTCGTTCAGCGCGCGGGCGATGGGCTCGGCCTCGTCGAGGGCGGCGCGGGACTCCTCGTCCCGGGCGAGGACCGCGAGGACCGCGCCGCAGGTGGCGAGGCAGACGGCCACGTCGCGGGGGGTGTCGGCGGTCTGGCGCAGCGAGCGCTGGAGCGCAAGCGTGGCTTCGTAGTGCCCGGCGAGCTGGAGGAGGCCCGCCGCGATGCCCCGATGCCGGTGGGAGGTGGTCGGGGGCAGCGCCGGGAGCTCGGTGGCCATGCGGTGGTCCGAGTGCTCCTCGAGCAGCGCCCACAGCCGCCGCAGGGACAGCAGCGTCTCGTCCTGATCCCAGGAGAGCAGGGCGACGTCCTCCCGCACGAGCCAGTCCCGGAGCTCCCGCCAGCGGTGCGCGCCCACCAGCTGCCACGGGTACTCGGCGAGGACGCGGGGCGAGAGGGGGGCGTCGGCGAAGAAGTCGGCGAGCTGATCGTGGACGGCGCAGAGCGGGCTGCCCCGCCGGGGGAGGCCGTCCCGGGTGGGAGCGCCGGCGAGGTAGCGGTCGTCGACGGCTTGCCGGAGGTAGTCGTGCGCGAGGGTCAGGCGGCCGTCGCGGAGGATGAGGGTGCGCTCGGCGGCGAGGAACAGGGGTGACCAGTGAGCGCGGGGCAGCGGAGCATCGCCCTCCCCGAGGAGGCGGAGGAGCTCGGACTCCTCGAGCCCGCGACGGCCCGCGCGCAGCAGGGTGAAGGCGCGCCGGACGAGGTCGGGCGTGGCGCGCTCGTAGTCCTGCTCCCAGCGACCGAGGACGGACTCGAAGAGGTCGTCGATGGTCGCGGCGCTCAGCAGACGGTTGATGGCCGCGTCCAGGGTGAAGTGGTCGCCGTGGTGGCGCAGCTCGTCGAGGAGGACGAGCAGGAACAGGGCGTTGCTCGCCTGGGGCGCGGCGCAGATGCGGTCGAGCTGCGCGTCGGAGAGTGCCTTGGCGTAGGTGGCGAGGTAGCGACGCGCGAGGGTGCGGACGTGGTCCGCGGGCAGCGCGTCCAGGTCGTGGCGCGCCCACCGGCGCTCAGTCAGTTCGTCCAGAGCGGGGGACGGCTTGGCCGTGACGACGAGGACCACCCCGGGAGGCGAGGCGTCGGGGAGCCAGTGCAAAGGCAGGTGTCCACGGGGGATGACGACCTGGTCCAGCCCGTCGAGGACGACGACGACGGGGTGCGTGGCGCGCGCGCCGGCCGTCGCCAGGGTGCGGGCGAGGGCATCGGGGAGCTGGGCCGGGTCCTTGGGTGGGGTGATGCCGAGGCTCAGGGCGCGATCGAGGCTCTGGATCACGTGGGTGGCGAGGGCCGGCCACTCGGCGCTCTGGGGGGAGGCGCCCGCGTAGTGGGCCACGATCTGGCGCTCGGGCTCCCGGGTGGTCAGGCGGCGCAGCCAGTTGGCGACCAGGGCGGACTTGCCCGTCCCGGACGGTCCGCTCACCACCAGCGGCGGCGAGGAGGGGTCGGCGGCCAGGGCATCGAGGCGGTCGAGGTCCGCGTCTCGGCCGACCCAGACATCGAACCGGGTGGCGGCGTAGGCGGCGTGCTCGCGGGTCTCGCTGTCCAGGGGGTCGAGGGAGTCGCCCTCGGGGAAGCGCCTGTCGATCACGGAGGCGAAGTCGGCGGCGACGAGCTCGGCCAGGTGGGTCGGGGACTCGTAGACCCGGACCGGAAGGCCCGAGGAGCGGACGCGCTCCTTGAGGGCGGCGAGGAGCGCGCGGGCGTCGGGGTGGTCGTCCACGTAGTCGGCGCGATCGGCGTCGGGGACCTGGTCGAGCCAGGCCGGGTCGCGCAGGTAGAAGAAGGCATCGCCTTCCCGGGCGGCGTCCTCGAGCACGCCGTAGAGCATCTCGAGCTCGGTGACGGAGCGGCCCTGCAGCGGGGCCAGCCAGGTGTGCTGGCGGACGAGGTCCTCGGGCAGCTCGGGGGGGATCCACCCGTAGCGCTCGCCGAGGAGGCCGATGAAGAAGGGGCGGGAGAGCTCGATCTCCCGCAGGCAGATGGGGAGCACGTCGCCCTCGGCGGCCTGCTCGTCGGTGACCCCCCACCGGAGATCCACCTCGCTCCAGGTCGCGCCGCGCTCCTCGCACCGATGACGCAGGGCGGGGAACACGCGCTTGACGAGCTCGTCCCGCTCGGCCGCCATGTCCCGGAAGGTCGAGGAGACGAAGACGCGGACGCCGCGGACGGGGGACTCTGCGGGGGTGCTCACCCCGTCAGGATGCCTGATGTCGTGGGGCAGGAGCCCCGGGCGCCCGCTCCCAGGGAGGAGCCGCGGGGCCCGCCGGCGGGCCCCACGGCGTCCCCGATCAGTTCTGCCAGCCCACGCTGCGGACGAGGCCGTCGATCTCCTGCAGGTCCGGGTCGTTCGGCATGGCGCTGAGGGCCTCGGGGATCACGGACAGATCCTGGGCGGGGTTCGCGATGCGGCGCGCGTAGGCGACGACGGCGTCGGCCTTGAGCACCGCGTCGGTGGGTCCGGCGAGGAGCTCCTCGATCGTCATGGAGACCGACGTGGTCTGGGGCGTGCCGAAGAAGGGCTCGAGCCAGGTCACCGTCATGTCGACGGTCCGCTCGCCCCAGGTCTCGGCCTCGCCGCAGTCGAGCAGATCGAAGTGGTAGAGCATCGCGTCGTTCGGGGCGAGGTGCTGGGGGCGCACCTCCTCGGGATCGGTGCTGATCTCCTCGGCCGCGGTCTCCACGATCACCACGCCCTCGGGGAGCGTGAGCTCGAGCTGCACGTCCCGCGCGGCCAGATCCAGCGTCGCCAGGAAGGCGTCGCCGGAGAGCTTGCGGTCCGCCTCGGCCTGCGAGTCCACGAAGAGGTAGGAGCCCTTGCCGAGGTCGGTGATGGTGTCCATCAGCTGCTCCTGCAGGTTCCCCGTGCCCACCGCGATCAGGTAGATGCCATCGGCCTCGCCGTCCTCGGCGTGCAGGGCGATGAGCTCCTCGGACGTGACGCCCACGTTCGCGCCGCCGTCAGAGATGAGGACGACCCGGTCGAGGGTGCCCGCCGATGCGTTGGCGGCCGCGATCTCGTAGGCGGTGGCGAGGCCGGCCTCCAGGTTCGTGCCGCCGCCCGACACCAGGCCGTCGATCAGGGAGAGGAGCGTCGCGTCGTCGGGGCCGCTGACGACGTGGTTGTCCAGGAGGACCGCCTGGCTCGTGTCCCACTCGACGACGGACACGCGGTCCCCGTCGCGCAGCTCGCCCACGATGGACCGCATCGCCTGCTGCATCCCCTCGATGCCCACGACCCCCATCGAACCGGACAGATCGAGGGAGAAGGTCAGGTTCATGGGGCGCCGCTCGTTCGGGGCCTTGTCTGGCCCGACCACGCCGACCAGCAGGGAGAGGCCGTCGTCGGTCCGTCGGAGCTGCGGCTCGATGCGGATGACATCGCCCGGTCCGAAGTCGAAGTCGTAGTAGTTGAGGAACTCGTAAGGCCGGATGGCGGTGCTGCCCGCGGACGTCAGCCGCGAGCGGAGCCAGGCGGGCTGGGCCTGGGAGTTGGAGTCGTCGGCGGAGACGTAGAAGGTGACGGCCTCGTCCGGGGCCTCGGCGCAGATGACGTCCTCGACGTCCTCGACGTCGTCAGAGACGTAGGCGGGCTCTTCGTCCCCCCAGTCGGCTGCGTCGTCGTCGTCGCCCCACGCCGCGTCGTCGTCGTCGGAGTAGTAGCCGCCGCCTGAGGGGTAGCAGCCGCTGACGGCGGTGAGGCCGAGGAGCGCGAACAGCGCGGCGGCGAGGGTCGAGTGAGCCGCGAGGTGCGGCGCGGTGCGGACGGGGTTCCTGCCCATGGTGTCCTCCCAGACATGGCGACCCCGAGGGGTCGCGGGTTCAGGGAGGGACGGTGCGAGGGGTGGGCCCGGCGGCGGGGCGGTGGCGCGCACGTGCGGTCCGGAGCACGGGCGGGCGGCTGCCCGGAAGCGTGGGGTTCGGCGGAGGGGGCGCGACTCAGCGCGTGCCGTTGATCGTCCAGGTCTGGTTCACGCAGTCGATGCAGCCGAACCCGGTCCCCGAGGCGTCCGTGAAGGTCGCGGTCAGCGTGCCCGTGAAGTTGTTGGGGCCGGTGAAGCTCCCGCTGAACGCGTAATCCTCGGTGCAGAGCCCGGGGATGCTCACCGAGGCGCTGAAGGTGTCGCCGGCTCCGAGCGTCCCGCTGAGGGTGCCGGGCTGGGTCCCTCCGACGAACGAGAAGCTGATGTTCGGGTTGCTGTCGACCACGGAGACGCTCGTGCTGTTGAAGTTCACCTGACCCGTCGCGCAGGAGTACGTCACCGCGGGCGTGAAGCTCCACAGGCCGTCCCAGGTGGGCGGCGGGCAGGCGGCGTCCAGCGTGTCGCAGTCCTGGTCGATGCCGTCTTCGCAGATCTCCGGGTTGCCCGGGAAGAGCAGCGGGTTGTTGTCGTCGCAGTCGAAGCAGTGGATGACGCCGTCGCCGTCGAAGTCGTCGCCGTCCAGCGTCTGCTCGTTGCAGTCGTCGTCCCAGCCGTTGCAGTCCACCTCGGTCTGCGCCGGGTTCACGGCGTCGTTCGCGTCGTCGCAGTCATCGCACTCGGTGTACGTGTCGTTGTCCGCGTCGACGCCGTCCGGGGTGCTGCTGTCGCAGTCGTTGTCCAGGCCGTCACAGAGCTCCTCGTCCTCCTCGGGCCCCACGAGGGGCTGGTCGTCGTCGCAGTCGCCCTCGCACGGGGTGAAGCCGTCGTTGTCGTCGTCGGGCTCGTCGACCGTGTCCTCGTCGCAGTCGTCGTCGAGGTCGTTGCAGGCGACCTCCACGGTCCCGGGGTTGATGCCCGGGTCGTCGTCGCGGCAGTCGAGCTGGTCGGCGTCGTACGTCGCCTGGCACTCGGCGCTCTCCGCGTCGAAGTAGCCGTCCCCGTCCGCGTCGAAGGCGTCGTCCACGGTCTGCTCGGTGCTGTTGAGCGTCCCGTCGCAGCGGGCTCGATCCTGCAGGTTCCCCTCGGAGCAGGAGACCGCGGGCAGCGCGAGGGTGAGGATCAGGGTCAGCAGTGCGCGCGAGGGCATCGAGGGCCTCCGAAGGTCAGCGGGTCCCGCTGAGGGTCCAGGTCTGGTTGGTGCAGCCGGCGCAGCCCGAGAACGTCGCCGACAGCTGGGCCGAGAAGCTGTTCTGGCCCAGGAAGCTGCCGGTCAGGTTGTAGCTCTGGCTGCACGAGCCGCCGGACGTCCCCGAGGCGACGAAGTTGTTGGATCCGTCGATGGTCCCGGTCATGGCGCCGGGATGGATGCCGCCGACGAACACGAACGTCAGGTTCGGGGTGTTGTCCTGGATCGAGATGGTGGAGAAGTTGATGACGACGTTGCCGCCGCCGCACGTGTAGTTGACCGGGTTCGTCGTCCAGTTGCCCTGCCAGGTGGGGTCGGGGCAGTCGTCGTCCACCCCGTCGCAGTTCTGGTCGATCGAGTCCTCGCACACCTCGACGTTGCCGGGGTAGCGGTTCGGGTCGTTGTCGTCGCAGTCGAAGCAGTCGGAGCTGCCGTCGCCGTCTGCGTCCGTCCCGTCGATGGTCAGCGGGTCGCAGTCGTTGTCCGCCCCGTCGCAGATCTCCTCGGTCTGGTCCGGGTTGATGTCCTCGTTCGTGTCGACGCAGTCCTCGCAGTTGGACCAGCCGTCCATGTCGACGTCCTGGGAGTCCAGGGTCGCGGGGTTGCAGTCGTTGTCGAGGTCGTCGCACTGCTCCTCGGGGAAGCCGGGGGCGATGTCGGGGTTGCCGTCAGCGCAGTCCCCCTCGCACAGCGAGTAGCCGTCGTCGTCGGCGTCCACGTCGTCGGGCGTGTCCTCGGTGCAGTCGTCGTCGATGTCGTTGCAGGAGACCTCGTCGGCGCCGGGGAAGACGTCCGCGTTCGTGTCGTTGCAGTCGAGCTCCTCGGCCGCGTAGTTCTCCTGGCACTCGGGGTTGCCCCCGTCCACGAAGCCGTCGCCGTCGGCGTCGAACTGGTCGTCGACGGTCTCCTCCCGCAGGTCGAGCTCGCCGTTGCAGGCAGCGCGGCCCGAGGTCGAGGTGACGCCCGCGTCGCAGCTGGCGAGGAGGAGGACGAGCAGCGGCAGGTACTTCATGGCTCTCACGAGGCGGTCGCCGTGACGGGGAAGCCGGGGGACTGGTGCCCGTCCTGGTCCTGGATGACGAAGAGGACCTGGTAGGTCTGGCCGGCCGTCGCCCCCTGGAGCTGCACGTCGAAGTAGGCGTCCGCCTGGAGCGGGATGTTGCCCACGTTCACCGGGGTCTGGGCGTTGCCGTCGACGGACCAGAGCAGCAGCGGGATGCCGAAGTTGGCGTCCTGGTCATGGGCTTCGATGGAGAAGGTGATCGTCTGGGTTCCCGCGTTCCAGGACGGTGTGGCGCTGGCGATCCAGGGGCTCACCCCGTCGCCGGTGGCGTCGTCGTCGTCCACCACGTCGTCGTCGTTGGCGCCGTCGTCGTCGTCGTCGTCATCGTCGTCGTCGTCGTCGGCCGCCGCGTCGTCGTCGTCGCCGCCCCCCTGGCAGACCGGGGCGCCGAAGCAGTCGCTGTCGCCGCAGTCGAAGTAGCCGTCGCTGTCGTTGTCGGCGCCGTCCTCGCACTCGCCGGGCTCGTTGCCCTCGATGTCGGTGCAGCCGACCAGGCCGACGAGGAGCCCCAGCGCGAGGACACGGAGGAGGGATGCAGCGGCTGGCGGGATCGCGGGCATTGGGGAAGTCTACCCGGAGCGCGCACCCAGGTTTCCGGGCACGATCGGGACCCCCGCGCCGCCCATCCCGTTCAGGAGATCCCGATGCTCGGAGCCGCCGCCGGACTCACCGAGGTCCGCACCGACGACCTCAAGAAGCTGCTGCGCCTCGCCCACCGGGGCGAGCCGACCTATCCGCTCACCGCCCTGGAGCTGGCGCGCCTGGGGCTCCAGCACTGCGCGCCGCCGCTCCTGGCGACGCTGCGGGGGCTGGGAGAGCACGCGGTGAAGGCGTTGCTGGTGGCCGTGATCGCCGAGCGCCTGCCGAGCAACAAGGAGAACGCGATCCGTCGGGAGCTGCGGTCGCAGTAGGGTGGAGCAGCGGGCTGCCCGGTGAGCTGGCTCGGAGGGTGCAGCTTTGAGTGGCATGCGCACACTGTTGATCCTCCTTGCTGCCAGCTTCTTCGCCTCCGGCTGCTCCCAGACCTGTGAGACGAACGCGGACTGCTTGCCTCCGAGCACCTGCGTCGGTTGCCCCGCCGCAGACGACGACGACTCCTCGGACGACATCACCTACCGCGAGGACTGCACTGTGCGTCGGTGCACGACGCCCGCGGAGCTGAGGAGCATCCAGAACCAGTCCTGACGAGAGCGCCGGGGGTTCGGCCGCGGTCAGGGATCGACCGGGACCTCGGTCAGGTCCGCGGCGTAGTCGAGGAAGGGCTCGACGACGACCGCTGTCTGCGCGCAGGCCACCTGGAGCGCCGCATCGTCGACCTCGGGCTCAGGCGCGCCGTCGCAGCGCTGCCGGGCGAAGTGCTCTCCGCCGACGGAGTCGAACGTGAGGTTGCTGAACGTGCCGCCGCTGCCGTCGAGGAGGACGGCGTCACCGTCCAGGGGCCCGAAGGCGAGGTCGTCCACCAGGAGCCCGTCGAGCGTGCTCGCGTTCCAGTTGCGGACCCCGTCGGCCGCGAGCAGACCCACGGCGGTGCTGCTCGTGCCGCAGGCCGAGAGCGACGCGCCGCCCACCGCGTAGGAGCCCTCCCCGAGGAGGTAGACGCAGCCGTTCGTGGCGTTCGTGACGCTGCCGCCCGCCACCGCCAGGGACGCAGGTGCGGTGCTCCCGGTCTGCCCGAAGATCCCGACGCCTCCGCCGTCCCGGGCCGAGGGCGTGACCCCGTCGAACTCCACGCCGTCCAGGGTCAAGCTGCCTCCGCCGTAGACGGCCGCGCCGGCGAACTCCACGTCGTCGACGGTCGTCGAGGTGATGCTGATCGCGCCCCCCTCGAAGGCGAGCGCTCCCGGCCCCACCACGCCGGAGATGGCGAGACCGCTCGCGTCGACGCGTCCGCCGCCCTGCGCCGCCAGGCCCTGCGCCGTCCCCGACGCACCGCCCGCGGCGACCCCCTCGATGGCGCCGCCGACCCAGTCGATCACCCCCGTGGATGAAGCGAAGGCGGCGACGTCGACTGCGTTGGTGACGGTGACGGCCGCCGCGTCGATGCGTCCGCTCACCGCGCTCAGCCCGTAGCCGAACCGCCCCGCGGCGTCCTGGGGGAGGTCCTCGAAGGTGACCGTGTCCAGGTCGATGCGCCCGCCCTGGACGTGGGCGCCTGCCTGCACGCCGGTGATCGTCGCCTCGTGGAGCGTCGCGGTGCCGCCTTGCTGGGCCTGGACGCCGAGGCCGGGCTGGCCGAAGTCCGAGGGGCTCACCGGACCGATCGTCACGGAGGAGACCGTGGCGGTGGCGAGGTCCTCGCAGGGGTCCGTCGGGCACGCGGAGCCCACGGCGAGGCCGGCGGCGGAGACGTCGGCGATGACGAGCTCCTCCCCGCTGAGCGTGGCGTCGGCGACGGTGATCCCGCCGAGCAGGGACGGGCCGTGGACCTCGAGATCGTCGATGCGGACGTCGGCCTGCTCGGACGCGAGGATCCCGAGGCCCTCGCAGTTCTCCACCCGGGTGCCCACCAGGTCGACCGTCGCGCCGGCGAGCGTCATCCCGATGCCGAGCTCCGGGCCGTTGCCCTGGTCCTGCTGCCGCGCACCCTGGACCGTGGAGGTGGTGAGGGACAGCGTCGCGTCGTCCGCGTAGAGGCCCACTGCGAAGGGGCCGGCCACGGTGAGCTCGACGCCGGTGAGGGTGCCCTCTCCGGCCACCGAGACGCCGGTGCGCGCCACCGGCTCGGTCTGGGAGACCATGACCCGGGTCAGCGCGCCCACGGAGCCGGAGGAGATGATCGCGCCGATGTCCGTGGGATCGACGATCGCTCCGTCGGTCAGGCGGACGGTCCCCCCGTCGGTCGCGGCGATCCCGAGCTCGGAGGCGCGGACCTCGCTCTCGCTCACGTCGACGAGGCCGTCGTTGACGGCGAGCAGGCCGGCCCCCACGAAGTTGCTTGCGGAGACGCCGGTCCCCGTGACCTGGCCGCGGTTGAAGCCCGCGACCGCCCCGTCGGCCGTGCCGCCCGCGACCGTGAGGTTCGTGACCTCCAGCGTCGAGCCGAACCCCTCGGCGAGCACCGCCGCGATGCCTTCGAAGTCGGTGACGGTGACGTCCTCCGCCGCCCAGCTGCCTCCGAGCGCGACCCAGAGCCCGGCGGCGATGGGGTCGCCGATGGGGCGCACACGCTCGATGTCGGTATCCCGCACGCGGCCCCGTCCGCTGAGCAGCGTCACCCCTGCCCAGCTCGCGCCATCGACGAACACGTCGTCCACGTCGACGCCGTCGGCGGGTCCGTCGCGCCCGGCCACGACGCCGGCCGTGTCTCCCCCGCGGATCGTGACCGAGGCGATGCGCAGGTCCGAGCCGTCGAGGCGCACGACACCGTCCTCGCGGGCGAGGCCATCCGGCGCGTCCAGGCGGGTGAGCTGCCGGCAGCGGCCGATGATCTCGAGGCCCTCGCCGTCGCCGTCCACATGGACCCGCTCCTGATAAGCGCCCGCCCCGATGAGGACCGCGCCGGCGCCGTCGTCCAGGGCCTGCTCCACCGCGTCGGCCACGCTGTCCAGGGGGTCGTCGGCGGAGCCGTCCCCGGACGAGGAGCCGTCCCGGGCCACGTGGACCGCGTCCCCGTCGAAGGACGCGTACAGGGACGCTCCGCAGGCCTCGGGGACGCATGCGTCCGCCGCGTCGAGGACTTCGCCGTCCGCGCACGGGGAGGCGGGCTCCTCGGACGGGCAGCCGGAGAGGCCCAGGAGGAGGAGAGCAGCGAGGAGGTGTTGGGGCCCCCCGACCCGGGTCGCGCGCATGGCGCGAGCTTATCGCGTCCGTGATTGGGCGAGCCGGACCGCTGCTACCGTCGGGCGATGGCGCAGCTGCCGACGTCCCTGCCCGCGCGGTACGCGCTCTCGGACCCGATCGGCGAGGGGGGCTTCGGCCGCGTGTTCCGCGCCCGGGACCTGCAGACCGACCGCGACGTGGCGATCAAGGTGCCGTTCGCCCGCCTCGACGCGGACGTGGGCCGCGAGCTGGCGCTGGAGCTCCAGGCGGCGGCGCGGGTGCGGCACCCCGGGCTCGTGCAGATCCTCGACGTGGGCGAGGGCCGCGACCGGGTGCCCTACATGGTCATGGAGTACGCGGAGGGGGGGAGCGCCCGGGGGCTGGCCGGTGCGCCCTGGGCCGAGCTGCGCCCCCTGGTGGCCGATCTGCTGGACGCCCTCGCCCACGCGCACGCCCATGGGTTGGTGCACCGGGACATCAAGCCCGCGAACGTGCTGCTGAGCGCGGGGGACGGGAGGGTGCGGGCGAAGCTGGCGGACTTCGGACTGGCGAAGGTCCTCATGGGCGACCGGGAGGAGTACCGGAGCAGCCGCCTCGTCGCCGGGACGATGCCGTACATGCCGCCCGAGGCCTTCGAGGGGGACGTGGGCGCGGTGCACCCGGCGGCCGACCTGTACGCCGTGGGGGTGCTGCTGTTCGAGCTGCTCTCGACCACGGGGCGGCCATGGACGGGCGGCGGCTACTCGCTCGTGGCGAGCAAGCTGTTGAACGATCCGCCGGCGCTGGTGGTGCGGGAGGACGCGGGGGCTCCGGCGGGGATCGAGGAGCTGGTGGGCCGGCTGTTGGCGCGCATGCCCTCGGACCGGCCGGCGCTGGCGGCGGACGTGGCGGCCGAGCTGCGAAGACTGGACCCGGAGGTCCCGGCGGGAGGGGCGGCGGAGCCGGGAGACGGGCGAGGGGACGCAGTGAGCGCTTCGGTCCTCGTGCATCGCGAGCCGCGGTGCGTCGGGCGGGAGGCGGAGCTTGCGGCGCTGGAGGAGGCCGCGCAGGCGACGTCGGAGGGTCCGGTCGTGGTGTCCGTGGTGGGGCCGCGGGGCAGCGGACGGACCCGGCTCGTGCAGGAGTTCAGCCGCGCGTTGGAGGTTGCCGGGCGCGCGCGGACGCTGCGGTTGCTCGACGCGGGGACGGTGGAAGGTGCCGTGCGTCGGGGCGTGCGGCGCCTGTGGGGGCTGGGGCGGCTCGAGGGGGATGCCCTGGCACGCCGGCTCGAGGCGCTGCCCTGGGCGACGCCGAGGACCCAGGAGTGGCTGGAGTGGGGGGCCGGAGCGCGACCCGACGACTGGCTCGCGGTCCTGGTGGCGGTGCTGCGCCACGAGGCGGCGCGGGGGCTCGCGGTGCTGCACGTGGAGATGGCTGGGCCGGACATGGACGCGGCGCTGGCGCGGGTGCTGCGCGCGGCGTCGGTTCCTCCGATGCGTCTGCTCGTCTTGCGGGTCGCGGGAGACGCTGACGGCGAGCGCGTCGTCCGTTGCGGACCCCTGTCCGCGGAGGCAGGCGCGGCCCTGCTCGCCGACCTGGGGGCGGAGGCTGTGGACGGGGCCGCCGCGCTGCCGGGTCAGCTCGTCCATCGGGCGCGGCTGCGGGCGACGCACGCGCTCGCGTTGCCGGAGCCGAAGCGGTCGCGCTCCGCGACTTTCCTGGACCGGACGGACGCGAGCGCGACGCTCACGCTCGACGGTGCCGTGTCGGAGGACCTGCCGCGGGAACGGCTCCGGGCGTTCGTCGGGAGCGACCCGGAGCGGGGGGCGCTGATCGGTCTGTTCTCCTTGCTGCCGGGGCCGTGGCAGCCCGGGTGGCTGGCGGAGGCATGGGCGACGCGGGGGGGGCCGGAGCTGGGCCCGCTGCTGGCGGCGGCCCGGTTCGCGGGGCTGGTGGTGCCCGTGGACGACGGTCTGGCGCTGGATGCGGGGCTGCGGGACGCGGCGCTGGACGGAGACGCGGGGCCCCTGCGGGCGTGCGCTGCCACGGCGCTTCAGGGCGCGGACCGCCCGCCCGATGTGCGGCTCGAGGCGGCGCGGCTGTGGGTGGAGCAGGCGCGACCGCGGCAGGGGTTCGACCTGGCGGTGCAGCTCGGCGTGGAGGCCGGCGACGGCGACGGGGTCCTCGCGCGGCGGGCCTGGGAGCTGGCGTTGGCGGCGTCGGAGGGGTTGGGTGCAGCGGAGCGCTGGCACGCGGTCCTGGGGGCGGCGAAGACGGCGCGGAACACTGGGAGCCTGGCGCAGGCGCGGGAGCTGCTGGATGGCGCGCCGACCGAGGCGCCGCCGGAGGATCTGGCGCGGCAGCGGGCGCTGCTCGATGGGTCCTTGCGCTCGCTCGCGAACGACGGGAGCGCGGTGGAGGTTCTGGAGGGGGCGCGCGACCTGTGCGAGCGGGGGACGGCGGAGGACCGGGCGACGGCCTGGATCCTGTTGGGGGCGGCGCGGCATCGGGCGGGGGACCTGGACGGAGCGGAGGCCGACCTGCGCCGGGCGGCGGAGCTTGCCCCGACCTCGGATCTGGCGGTCCGCGCGGCGCGGAGGCTCGCGGGGGTGCGGTGGCGCCGGGGGGAACGGAGCGACGCGCGGCGCTTGCTCGAGGATGCTCTGGCGACGGCGCGGACGGAGGGGCTGCCGTCGGCGCCGGTGCTCGCGCGCGAGCTGGGCAACCTGCTCGTGGTGCTCGGCGAACACGCGGCGGCGGAGGGACTGCTCCGGGAGTCGTTGGCCCAGCTGGACGCGCAGGGGCTCGTGGCGGACGTGGGGACGACGCGGATCTCGCTCGGTGAGCTTGCGCGCATGCGCGGTGACGCCGGGACGGCGCGGCGGGAGTACAAGGCGGCGGTTTCCCTGTCGCGGGCGCACCGCAACGACGGCGACCTGCTCGCGGCGCTGGTGAACCTCGTGATCCTGGAGCTCGGAGAGGGCCGGGAAGAGGAGGCGGCCCGGAGGCTGGGGGCGATCGACCGGGTGCTGGATCCGGACGAGCCGCACCGGCTGCGTCCGTGGATCGAGGCGGGGCGCCTGGCGCTGGCAGGGCGGGACGGCGACGCCGCGCAGGCGGCGGCGAGCGCCCGGCGCCTCGAGGCCCTCGACGACCGCCTGCCGGCGGATCCGGATCTGCTCGGCCTGCTGCTCAGCGCCGCGGAGGCGGCGAAGGGGGACGAGGTAGCGCTCGACGTCCTCGAGCTCGCCGCCCACATCGCACGCGCGCTGGGGGAGGAGGACCGAGTGGCGGAGCTTCAACGAAGGCTGGTGTGAGGGGGCCGGTGCGCCCCTCACACCCGCGCCACCCGTGCGACGCAGGGGACCCTGTTTGGGCGACATCAGGAGGGCGGGGGGTCTACGGCGCAGGGTCAGGCACTTCCTGGTCCGGTCCTCAGGAAGTACGGGGGTCTGCCGCGCAGGGTCGGGCGCTTCCCGAGCTGCTGTTCAGGAAGACGGGGGGTCTGCGGAGCAGGGTTGTTCACTTCCTGGTCCGATCCTCAGGAAGTAGGGGGGTCTGCCGCGCAGGG